>Ga0315901_10000694_pt1 | contig 49500 bp, 48 predicted proteins | sample LakEriMetagenome_10_FD_203761 | JGI IMG/M metagenome (GOLD analysis project Ga0315901, IMG submission 203761) | Freshwater fungal communities from buoy surface, Lake Erie, Ohio, United States - Buoy 2 MA116 | ecosystem: Environmental > Aquatic > Freshwater > Lake | place: USA: Lake Erie, Ohio...
CAAAAGCCGTCACGAAGATCACGTCGCCAAGGATCACGACGACCGCAAACGGCGACGTCCAGCCCTGCAAGTACATATGCAGCAGATTGAGCGCGAACAGCGCTTTGCCCAAGCCGCCCATCAGCACGATGCCAGTATGGCGCGCAGGGTTCCAGGCCGCAGCCAGAAAACCGAAACCGTAAAGAAAGGCTGTTCCCCAGGCGCCACGGTAAACAGCAATCAAAACCGGATCTGTGAGTTCGCGGCCGAACTCCTCCAGGAACATCCGGTTGCTGTCTAACAGCCCCGGCAGCGCTCCGGCAAAATTCCACAGCGCCGATATCAAGAACAGAATCTTGAACAGCTTTAGGTCCCGCTGTGACAAATTACTGGTTTGGGACTGGAGCATTTTATATTCCCGATTTCGAGTTGTGACTGGCGCGCGCCCAGATTTCCGAGCGACATAACGGTCCCCAGCACCCAGTGACCTTAAGCCGCCCGTCAGGGAGAAGTTGCATCGCGCTGCGAAAGGTCTGGCCAGTGTCGGGATTGTAGACCCGCCCCCGGTCCCAGCCAGTCGCTGCGGGTCGGAGGCCCCAGACGATTGGCACGCCCACCAATGGCCGGTTCCGCAAGGCTGGGTCGGGGTTGCGCTCATCTCTGGTTACGCCACGCGCTTTTTCCGGGTCGACCGACGCCAGATAGGCACAGGGCGACTGGTTGGCGCAGGGTCTGATTTCTACCAGCGCTCCATGCATCTGGGTTCGCCAGTTGCCCACCACACCCGCCACCGGGGGCGGGCTGGCTCCGATCAACAATACGCTGGCTGCGGCCATAAGACACAGGTTGCGCACGCGCCCTCCTATTTATATAGTACGCGTTATATTTTAACATTAAGGTTGTCAATTGGCAGCAGCTTCAATCATGAAACCAACGATGTCCGCCCCACCCCTTCCTCGTCGCCGCGGCCGACCCGCAAGGTCGCAGCAACAGGTCGATGCGACAAAGAACCGCATTGTCGACACCGCCTATCGGATCTTTCTGCGCGAGGGTTTTGAAGCCGTTTCGATGCGGCGCCTGGCAGCCGAGGTCGGCTGCACAGTCATGACTGTATATTCACATTACCCGCGCAAGATTGACGTGCTGCAAGCGCTCTGGAGCAGGGTGTTTGACACGCTGTTCGAACACCTGGAGCAAACTGCGCAAACGCATTCGGAACCGTTGCAGCGGTTAAAGTCAGCAGCCCGCGGCTACGTGCGGTTCTGGCTCGATCACCGTGAGCACTACTTCCTGGTTTTCATGTCGAGCAACGTCGAACAGTCCGACGTCAGCGTGTTTGTTCAGCACGACGCCTTGCTGAACCGGTTTGCGCTGTTCGAGCACGGTATTGTCAGCGCCACTCAGCGTCCATTGTCCGAAGGGGAAACAAAACTGCGCTCGGAATCGTTGCTCTGCGCGCTCAACGGGATCGCGCACAACCTGATCACCATCAGCGGCTACCCGTGGTCATCACCAGACGCCCTGGTTGACGCGGCTGTCGCGGCGGCAACCGATACCAACGGCTGAGCAGCAAGCGATACCCGCCTCAATCCATGTGCTTGAGGCCGACCCGCAGGTAGTCCCACCCGGTAATCACCGTAAGAACAGCTGCAGCCCAAAGTGTCGTCAATCCAACGGTATGCGGCAGGTTGATGATCAGGCCGAAGAAATCGACTGTCCAACCGGGCAGCGCCACGCCCAGGATCAACGCGCCGAGGCAGACCAACTGGAACGTCGTTTTCCACTTGGCCAGTCGGCTGACCGGGACGGAAACCTGCAGACCGCCAAGGAACTCTCGCAGTCCCGACACCGCGATCTCGCGGATCAGAATGATGAGGCCTGCAATCACGTGCATATCCCCGACATAGGGACCGCGCAGTACGCCTTGGGCGGTCAAGGTCAGAATAACTGTGGCCACCATGATCTTGTCCGCAATCGGATCAAGGAACTGGCCCAGTTTCGAGGCCGCACCGGTTGTTCGTGCAAGATAGCCATCGAAATAGTCAGTAAACCCCATCAAGCAGTACAGCGCAAAGGCGAGGCCATAGCCAAGCCGCCAATCGGGCCACCACAGCAGAAAAGCCAACAGCGGCAGCGCGACAATTCGCGAGAGGGTGAGAAGATTGGGCAAAGTCCACATCGCTGCGATGCCATAGCCTTCAGTAGGGTCGTGCAAAAGACCAATGACGGGCTTGTCCGCAGCGATTGTGCCGCTACGGACGATAGAACGGGGGCTAGCAAGCAAGGGCCGCATGACCACTTCGACCAGCCTGATCCGCAGCCGGCGCTTTCTGCCGCTGTTCGTGACCCAATTGCTCAACGCGTTCAATGACAACCTCTATCGCAATGCGATGGTGTTTTTCGTCGTCTATACCCTCTATAACTCGGAAGCTGCGGAAGGGCTGTTCAGCGCGGTTGCTTCGGCCTTGTTCATTTTTCCGTTCTTCGTGCTTTCCGCGCTTGCCGGACAACTCGCCGATATGCGCGACAAGGCCCGGATCATCCGCGTGGTCAAGGCTTCCGAGATCGCGATCATGCTGGTCGGCGGCGCAGGGCTATTGCTGGCCTGGCAAGGTCTTGCCAGCCAGACCTTCACCATCGGGCTTATGCTGCTGGCCCTGCTGGCAATGGGGGTTCACTCCACGTTTTTCGGACCGATCAAATACGCAATTTTGCCCCAACACCTCCATGAAAACGAAGTGCTGGCCGGGACGGGGTTGGTTGAAGCGGGTACATACATTGCTATCCTTTCGGGCACGATCCTGGCGGGATGGATCCCGGTCGAATGGGCCGCAGCGGGTGTCGTGCTGACCGCAATGGTTGGCTACGCAACATCACGCTACGTACCCGACGCACCACCACAGGGTGAGGCCGAACCGCTCGATTTCAACATCTTCCGTTCGTCTTATCGGTTAATTGCCCACACCATGCAGGATCAGCGTGTGTTCCTGGCGATCATGGCGATCAGCTTCTTTTGGACGATCGGTGCCGTGCTGTTCATCCAGTTCCCGCCGCTGGCCAAGAACGTGTTGTCGGCCAGCAAGGAAGTGGCCAGCCTGTTCCTGGTGATCTTCTCCATCGGCGTGGCGATTGGTTCGGTCTCGGTCAACAAGCTGCTCAAGGGCACGGTATCGGCGCGCTACTCACCGGGATCGGTCGTGGTCATGGGCCTGTTCGTCGTCTGCTTTTGGTGGGTTTGCAGCGCCTGGTACACGCACCCGGAAGACGGTCTGCTGGACACTGCCGCATTCCTTGCTGAACCGCTTGCCATCCCTCTCTTGCTGAGCCTGCTGGGCATTTCGGTAGCGGGCGGGATGTTCGTGGTGCCGCTTTACGCCTTTCTCACCACCTTCGTCGCCAAGACGGAGACGGCCCGCACAATCGCGGCTAACAATATCGTCAACTCGGGCGCCATGGTGGCCGGATCGGTGATCGCGCTTGGCATGAGCGCGGCCGGCGTTGCAATGGTCGATCAGCTGCTACTTGGAGCGGCGATGTGCCTGGTATCGGCTTGGCTCGGCCGCCGATTGGTTGCCGCCGAAGTTGCGGCGCTGGTCAGATAAGAAACGCGCTGACCGCCAGGAAGCAGGCGCAATAGGCCATAAGGAACTCACGCAATGACTGGGCCGAAACCCAGGACCCTTGTTGCCGACGATTTGTAACGTCAGATCCGCGCCGCACGTGCGGCGGAAGGCTGGCCAGGAACGGGTGACGGGCGGTTTCGTCCGTTACAACTAGGGCGCGTCTCATGGCCATGGGGTAAGAATTTCTTCACCATCGAACCAGCCAAAAAATCGCGGTTAATCCGAACCTTCCCAAAGCGGGACAGTTAGCAAGCTTGCTCTGAAAAGTGGCACACGCGTTGCTCATGGCTGTCGCTCTGGCTAAAGCCTTGGAATGACCTCGTCCTCATCACTTAATGGCGGGCGCCTGCTCGTCGATTGCCTGATCGCACAGGGCTGCGATCGCATCTTCACCGTTCCCGGCGAGAGCTTCCTCGCCGTACTCGATGCGCTGCACGATTCACCGGAAATCGAGACCGTGATTTGCCGCCAGGAAGGCGGAGCCGCGTTTATGGCCTGTGCCGATGGCGCGCTGACGGGCAAACCCGGCGTCTGCTTTGTGACACGCGGCCCGGGGGCAACCAATGCCAGCATCGGCGCCCACGTCGCGTTTCAAGATTCGCAGCCGATGCTGCTGTTTATAGGCGATGTCGATCGCGGCATGAAGGATCGCGAAGGCTTTCAGGAAGTCGATTTTGGCACGATGTTCGCGCCGCTTGCCAAGCTGGTGCTGCGGATCGACGATCCCCGGCGGATCCCGGAGTATGTTGCCCGGGCCTGGGCCACAGCGATTGCCGGGCGTCCGGGTCCAGTGGTCATCGCCCTGCCAGAAGACATGCTGCTAGAGGACGTCAGCGCCTACGCCCCGCGGCCGGCGGTGACGCGGCCGGCGCAGGCAGTCTGCCCCGACGCGATGGGCACGATGATGCGGATGATTGAGGATGCCTGTGCCCCGGTCGCCATTGTCGGCGGTGCCGGTTGGCACGCCAAGGCCCGGCACCATTTCAAACGTTTTGCCGAGCGAATCGGCCTACCAGTCGCTGGAGCGTTTCGGCGCCAGGACGCCATTCCCAACGATAGCTCGGTCTGGGCCGGCAATCTTGGTTATGGTCCCAACCCGCAATTGGTAGAGCGAATCAAGCAGGCTGACCTGGTCTTGGTCGTCGGGGCTCGCATGGGCGAGGCGACGACAGACAGTTACACCCTCGTGACGCCCGATCATCCAGGCCAGACCCTTATCCATGTTCATCCAGATCCGGCTGAGCTGGGCCGAGTCTACCGCGCCGATCTAGCCATCTGTGCCGACATGGCCGAGTTCGCAGAGGCGGCAGACCTCTGGGACGATGATATTGTGCCGTTTGATGCTGGCCACGAGGCGCACGAGCAGTGGTTGGAATGGTCCGAACCCAAACCCAACGGGCACGCGCTGGACATGGGGCAGGTCGTGGCCACTATGCGCAAGACGCTGCCGGATGACGCTATTGTCTGCAACGGCGCTGGCAATTTTTCGGGCTGGTGGCACCGTTACTGGCGCTACAACGGCTTTCCCACCCAGCTGGCGCCAACCGCAGGGGCCATGGGTTATGGGGTTCCGGCCGCCGTTGCGGCGGCGAGGCGCTTCCCGGACCGAACTGTCATTGCCCTTGCCGGCGATGGCGACTTCTTGATGAATGGTCAGGAACTCGCAACCGCTGTTCAATACGCTTGCGATCTGCTGGTCGTGCTTGTCGACAATGGCTCCTATGGCACGATCCGCATGCACCAGGAGCGCGAGTTTCCCGCTCGCGTTTCGGGTACAGCGCTGCACAATCCAGACTTTGCCGCCCTCGCCCGTGCCTATGGCGGCTGGGCTGCCCGGGTCGAAAACAATACTGAATTTGCTGCCGCGCTCGCTGAAGCAAAGGTACGCAGCGGCCTTCGGCTGCTTCACCTGGTGATAGATGTAGAACAACTTAGCGCCGCCGGTGCCTCGGTCTCGGGGCTGCGCGCCAAGGCAGGGAAGTGATCAGCCTCCAGCAAGCTTGAGAACGTGATCCCACTCAGCCGGCTTCACAGCCGAGACGGAGAGACGGAACTTGGTCAGGAGGTCCATGTCGGCCAGCACCGGGTCGGCCTTGATTTCCTTGAGTGTCACCGCCCGGCTCAATTTGCGCACCGGCTTGAGCTTCACGGCAGACCAGCGCCCAGTATCATCCGTCGGATCGGGAATGCCAGATGCCGTTATTTCTGCAATACCAACAATTTCGACACCAATGTTAGAGTGATAAAAGAACGTCAGGTCGCCTGGCTGCATTGCCCGCAGGTTGTTGCGCGCGGTGTAGTTGCGTACGCCATCCCAAGTCCCCTCACCTTCTGCCACCAGGTCATCCCAGCTGTACACATCGGGTTCGGACTTCATCAACCAGTACGATTTGATTTTGGTCATGCCAGAGCTCGAGAAAGGGGCTATGGCCAGCGCCATTGCCTTAGAAATCCGGATTGGTCCACATGTCGCTTACTGCTCTCCCCGTGCTTTCTCTCAACCTGCCCAAGGCAGAGTTTGCCCAGCAGATTGGGAAGAGCTTCCGCACCTTTGGCTTTGCCTTGGTAAAGGACTTTGCAATCGACCCCGGGCTAATCGATCGCGCCTGGAAGCTGTCCGAAGAATTCTTCGCGCTGCCGGAAGCGGAAAAGAAACGGTATCACGATCCGGCGATTGGCGGTGCGCGCGGCTATACCCCGTTTGGCGTGGAAATTGCCAAGGATGCCAAGCACCACGACCTGAAGGAATTCTGGCACGTTGGCCGCGATCTTCCGGTGGGCCACCCGCTGGCCGATGCCTCAATGCCACCCAACGTCTGGCCGGATCGTCCCGAAGGTTTTCGCGAAGTATTCGAAGAGCTCTATCGCCAGTTCGACCAGACCGGGGCCACGATCCTGTCCGCTATCGCGCTTTACCTGGGGCTAGACGAGCAATGGTTCGACCCGGCGATCGAGGATGGCAACTCGGTGATGCGGCTCTTGCACTACCCGCCAATCCAAAACCTTGAGGGTGAGGCAATCCGTGCCGGCGCGCACGGCGATATCAATCTTATCACCCTGTTGCTCGGCGCTGAAGAAGCGGGGCTGGAACTGCTTTACCAAGGCAAGGAATGGATCCCCGCCAATCCCCCTGAAGGCTCGATCGTGATCAATGTTGGCGACATGCTTGAACGGCTCACCAACCACTACCTGCCCTCGACGATCCACCGGGTACGCAATCCCAATCCGGAACGCGCCGCGTTCAGCCGCTATTCGATGCCGTTCTTTCTACACCTGCGCAGTGACTTCCCAATCAAGACCCTTTCACAGTGCGTAAGCCCCGAGAACCCGGATCGCTACCCCGAACCCATTACGGCAGATCAGTTCCTGCAGCAGCGGCTGCGCGAGATCGGGCTCAAGAAGTAACTCAGGCTCCTTAACCCATTCTTCAGCAGGATTTGCGATCCTACCGGCTTAATTCCGCCGAAGGGTAGCAATGGCCGGAACGCAACAACCGCTGGAACGTGCTCGGCGTGACGTCGTGGCCATGGCTATAGCCATCGCCGCGATCCTCATGTTCGTGGGCACCGGCGGCCGTGTCCTGCCAGAAGCTGTCCGCGCAATGCTGGGGCATGGCGAGGCGCCTGACCCGGTCTTGGTCAGCGCGCTGTTGCTCAACATTGCGCTGATGTTGTTCGGCTGGCGGCGATACCGCGAGCTGACCGAGGAGATCACGGTGCGGCGCGCGGCCGAGGCCCATGCGCGCGAGCTTGCCTCGCTTGATCCATTGACCGGATGCCTGAACCGACGCTCAATCGCCGAGGCGACCGATGCGGCCTTGGCTGCCGCCCATGACCAAGGCAAAAACCTTGCTTTCATCATGCTGGATCTGGACAACTTCAAGCGGATCAATGATCTCCATAGCCATCAGGCTGGCGACGCCATGCTCCGTGCGACAAGTCAGCGCCTGCGCAGCACTCTGCCGCCCAGTGCCCTGATCGCACGAATGGGGGGGGACGAATTCGCCTGCGTACTGGCAGTCGAACCGCGGAATGAAGCTGCCGTTTCCAGCCTTTCAGAGCTACTGGCCGAAACTGTTCGTCAGCCCGTAGCGTGGAATGATACCACGCTCGATGCCACGGTATCGGTTGGCCTCACGATCACCGACCACGCCAACAACCACGATGCTTCATCGTTGATGCACATGGCCGATATCGCGATGTTTCACGCGAAGCGACAGGGTCGTAACCAGATTGCCTGGTTTACCGCTACCATGGAAAGTGAACTGCGCTTTCGCAGCGAGCTGGAGACGGGGATTCGTAGCGGCATCACGGCTGGCGAGTTCGTGCCCTACTACGAAAAGCAGGTCGATATTGCGACCGGCGAACTCATGGGCTTCGAGATGCTGGCCCGTTGGAACTCACCCAGCCTCGGCCTTGTCGGTCCGGATCTGTTTATTCCAGTTGCTGAAGAGATTGGAGTGATCGGCGAGCTATCCGAATGCGTTATCCGGCAGGCACTGCAAGATGCCCAGGATTGGGATCCTAGCGTTTCGCTGTCGGTAAACATTTCCCCGGTGCAGTTGCGCGATCCGTGGTTCGCCCAAAAGCTGCTCAAACTGCTGGTCGAATCGAATTTCCCGCCAAGCCGGCTGGATATTGAGATTACCGAAAGCTGTCTACACGAGAACATCGGCATGGTCCGCTCCATGGTGACCAGTCTGAAAAACCAGGGCATCAGCGTCAGCCTTGACGATTTCGGCACTGGCTATTCGTCACTCACCCAGCTTCGCAGCCTGGACTTTGACCGGATCAAGATCGACCGCAGTTTCATCACTGGTCTGCCGGAAAGCACCGAGAACCGCACGATTGTTCAGTCGATCATCTCGTTGGGCAAAGGTCTGGGCATGCCTGTAACCGCCGAGGGCGTGGAGACCGCGGAAGTGCTCGCTGCACTGCAGGAATTCCAAGGCCTAAAGGCACAGGGCTACCTGTATGGTTACCCCAGTCCGGCCGAGGCCACCCTGGCCGAACTCAAGCAGATGAACCTGGCGGCGGATGTCGCGCCGGCGGCTGATACTTCGGCGACCGCCCAGGCTGCCAGTCTCTGAGGCTGGACGCGGGTTCACTCTACGCATAGACGCGCAGGATGCGCGTTGATTTCATCAAGATGCATGGTCTCGGCAATGACTTTGTCGTGCTGGACGCGCGCCAGGGCGGTATACCATCAATGTCCAACCGCCTTGCCGCCGCACTGGCTGATCGCAAGACGGGCATCGGTTGCGACCAACTGATCCTGCTTGAGCCGTCGGGTGAAGCCGATCTCGCCATGCGAATCTTCAATGCCGATGGCGGCGAAGTGGAGGCTTGCGGCAATGCGTCGCGCGCCGTTGGCCTCTTGCTTGGCCAGCCTGCACGGATCGCCACATTGGGCGGGATCATTACCACCGATCCGGGTACCGATGGGGTGGCGGTCGATATGGGCAACCCCCGCTTTGACTGGGATGCGCTTCCCCTGGCTTACCCGATGGACACCTTGTCCATGCCGGTTGGATGGGATGGCCTTGATGCACCCGCCGCCGTGAACGTTGGCAACCCCCATGTGGTTTTCTTCGTGCCTGATGTCGAACGGGTGCCTCTCAATCACCTGGGCCCGCTGATCGAGCATGATCCCCTGTTTCCGACCCGGATCAACGTCAATGTGGCACAAGTGGTCTCGCGCAGTGCCATCCGTTTGCGGGTGTGGGAACGCGGCGTTGGCGAGACACGGGCCTGCGGCACCGGTGCCTGTGCCACGGCCGTGGCCGCAATGCGCCGCGGTCTGGTCGATCGCGGTACAGCCCGTGTCAGTCTGCCGGGTGGCGACCTGCTGATCGAGTGGCGCGCTGACAATCGTATTGTAATGACGGGCCCCGCTACCGAGAGTTTTCGCGGCACGTTCGATCCGGCAACCTACGGTTTCTGACCTTGGGTGCCGAGGTGATTTCGCTGGGCTGTCGGCTCAACCTGTCCGAATCTGAGGACTTGCGAGCCTTGCTGAGTTCAACAGACGATCTGGTGGTGATCAACAGCTGCGCTGTGACTGCTGAAGCCGTGCGCCAGACCCGCCAGGCGATCCGCCGTGCCCGTAAAGCCCGGCCCGAGGCACGCCTCCTGGTGACCGGCTGTTCCGCCGAGGTGGAGCGCGAGACCCTTGGCGCCATGCCCGAGGTCGATGGGCTGATCCCCAATGCGCGCAAACTCGATCCGCGGCTGTGGAACGTTGCGGAGCGGCAGGTTTCCATCCGTCCGCAACACACGCGGGCCTTCGTGGCCGTGCAGAACGGCTGCGACCACGCCTGCACCTTCTGCATCATCCCGCAAGGCCGCGGACAGAGTCGCTCGCTACCCGTTGACACGGTAATCAGCGAAGTGGCCCGCCATCTCGACCATGGCGTCCGCGAAGTCGTTCTGACCGGAGTTGACCTGACGTCATGGGGTCAGGACCTGCCAGGAGCGCCCCGCCTGGGTGACCTGGTTGCGAAGCTGCTCGATCGCTTGCCGCACCTGTCGCGCCTGCGCCTGTCCTCGGTCGACGGTGTCGAGATTGACGAGGGCCTGTTTGGTCTGTTGGCGCATGAAGCCCGTGTCATGCCTCACGTCCATCTTTCATTGCAGCATGGCGATGACCTGATCCTCAAGCGGATGAAACGGCGGCATCTGCGGCGCGATGCCATGGATCTTGTTTTCCGGCTCAAAACCGCCCGGCCTGAAATCGCCATCGGCGCAGACCTAATCGCTGGCTTTCCGACAGAGGATGAAACGGCACATCAAGCCAACCTGGCGATTATTCGCGAGCTTGGCATCGTCCACGGCCACGTGTTTCCCTTTTCGCCTCGCTCAGGCACCCCGGCTGCGCGGATGCCACAGGTGACGCCGCCGGAAATCCGCCGCCGTGCCGCCGAGCTGCGACAGGCCGTGGCGGAACAGCGCACAAGCTGGCTCGCCAGCCTGCTGGGTCACCCTCAAGAGGTCCTTGCCGAACGCGACGGGACAGGCCATGCGCCGAACTTCGCACGGGTGCGCCTGACACCCGGTATCGAGGCTGGAACAATCGTGACCGTAATTCCCACCTGCATTGTCGAGGGCCTGCTGGCATGAGTGAGGGACCAAGCTGGACCGACCGTGTGTTTGGTGGCTTCCGCAAGACATCAGAACGTCTGGGCGAGAACCTGGCCGGGATCGTCGGCAAGACCCGGCTCGATGACGCGCAGCTGGACGAGATCGAGGATGCGTTGATCCTGTCCGATCTTGGACCGCGCGCTGCTGCCCGGATCCGGGAACGGCTGGCGAACGAGCGGTTCGAGCGCGGCGCCGATGAAGCCGCGATCCGCGGTGCGGTAGCGGAGGAAATTGCCAAGATCCTCCGGCCTGTTGCGAAACCAATCGACATTGTTGCCTTCCCACGTCCGCAGGTAATCCTGGTGATCGGCGTAAATGGTTCGGGCAAGACCACCACCATCGCCAAGCTCGCGCATTATTTCCAAGAGCTTGACTATGGCGTGATGTTGGCCGCAGGCGACACGTTCCGCGCGGCGGCAATCGGCCAGCTGGCTGTATGGGCCGATCGTGTGGGCGTACCGATCGTAACCGGCCCAGAGGGCGGCGATCCCTCGGCCGTGGTATTCGATGCTGTCAAGGCGGCGACAGACAAGGGCATCGACGCGCTGATTGTCGACACGGCTGGACGCTTGCAGAACAAACGTGAGCTGATGGACGAGCTGGCCAAGATCCGGCGAGTGCTAGGCCGGCTCAATCCCGAAGCACCGCACGATGTTGTGCTGGTGCTTGACGCTACCAACGGGCAGAACGCGTTGCAGCAGATCGACACATTCAAGGAAGTGGCAGGTGTAACCGGCCTGATCATGACCAAACTGGATGGCACCGCCCGCGGCGGGGTGCTGGTGGCTGCCGCTGAGCAGTATGGTCTGCCAATCCATGCTATCGGTGTTGGTGAGCGGCTGGATGACCTGCGTCCATTCGACCCCGACCTGGTCGCCAAGGTAATCGCTGGAGTAGCCTGATGTCCGACGCAAAACCGAAACCAAAGTCCGGCTGGCTGAACATCGCTGTCGATTATGGTCCGATCATCGTCTTTTTCGCGGTCTACAAGTACTATTCACCCGCCGATCGCGAGAACAGCGTGGCCGAGGTACTGGCGGTAATCTCGGGCACGGTCAGTTTCATGATTGCGGCAGTGATTGCTCTGGCTGTCTCGAAGTGGAAACTTGGCCATGTCTCCCCGATGCTATGGCTATCGACCGTGCTGATTGTAGGTTTCGGCGGGCTGACGGTGCTGCTGCGGGATCCGCTCTGGATCCAGGTCAAGCCAACAGCGATTTACCTGTTGTTTGGCGTACTGCTGCTGGTGGGCGTGTGGCGCGGCAAGGCTTTACTCAAGATCCTGCTCGAAGCGGCATTCGAAGGCCTCAACGACGAAGGCTGGATGAAACTGTCACGCAATTGGGGCCTGTTTTTCCTGGTCTTGGCCGCGGTCAACGAAGGGCTGCGCTATTGGCTGTCTTTCGGGGATTGGATTGCAGCCAAACTCTGGGTGTTCCTGCCGGCAACCTTTCTGTTCACCTTTTCCCAGATACCGATGTTGATGCGGCACGGCATGGCGCTGAACGAGAAAGAAGAAGTCCTTCAGAACCCGCCGCACGAATAGTGAGCGGACACCCTCCAGTTTTGGCGCGAAAAGCATGTGACTTTGCCTGCCTTTCGCGCGATAAAGTCGCTCTGCCCGCGTGACGCGGGCCAACAACGCAGTACAAATAGGGGAAAGCAATGGCCAAGTTCTTCGGCAATCTGCACCTGGTGCTGGCGGTGGGCCTGGTGGCCGCAATCGCCGTAATCATGAGCTTCACTGGCTGGACCGGCGAAGGCGGCAAAGCCATCAGCGATGACGTATTTCGCTGGCTCCACACCTTCTTTGGCATCCTGTGGATCGGCCTGCTCTATTACCTGAATTTCGTCCAGGTTCCGACCATGCCGGCCATCCCGGCCGAGCAGAAGGGTGCCATCACCGGCCACATCGCGCCGAAGGTGTTCTTCTTCTTCCGCTACGCCGCCCTGCTGACCGTGCTGACCGGCCTCACCATTGCCTTTCACAATGGATATGGTGCCCAAGCGCTGACCTTTGGCGGTACGGGAGCCGATGGCATCAACCTGATCGGCCTGGGCATGTGGCTGGCGCTGATCATGGCGTTCAACGTGTGGTTTATCATCTGGCCGGCCCAGAAGAAAATTCTAGGTATCGTAGAGGCTTCAGCCGAAGAAAAGGCCGCGGCCGCCCCGCGCGCCCTGGCCGCAAGCCGCACCAACGCGCTGCTGTCGCTGCCGATGCTCTACTGCATGGTGAGCGCGAACCTCGGTTAAGCCGAACGCAGTTCCGCCTGCGCAATTGGGGGCGCGGTTCCGGAGGGAGCCGCGCCCTCAGTCTTTTGCGCTCAGTACTTCTTGGGCAGTTCCGGCTTGTCTTCGATGCCTGCCGTCAAGTCGACATCGTCAGGCACGATCCAACCATTCACGTAATTGACGTAATAAAGCCCGAACAGCACGGCAGCTAGGATCGTTGCCCGCCATGCTACCTTGCGCGGCTGAAAGTTAGCAGGTGCGCTTTCAGCCTGGCCGGCAACCAGTTCCTCGCCCGCTTCCCGGTGAGTGCGAATACCAAACGGCATGACCAGGAACGCACTGAGCACCCAGAACATGGCATAGATCGCGATAATCGAAGTCAGTTTCATGGCTATGGCTCCGGCAGGATCACGCGCACCTGGGGCTTCTTACCCGACCAGCGCTGCGCGGCGCGGCGAGCTGCAAGGCGCGCCGCTTCAGTTATTGCTTCGCGGTCTTGCCGCGCCCCACCCTTGAGCTTGCTAAGTGCCACCGCCACGTCCTCACGTGCTTCGGCAGCGAATTCATCGTAGTCCTCGTCCAGCGGCAGGCCCACCCCCTCGACGTGAACCCGGCCCTTTCCGTCCAGCACCACGATCAGCAGGCCATTGGCAGCCAGGCGCCGTCGCATGACAATCGCCTCGCCATCGGCCGGCACGAGTATATCACCGTCCAGCACCAGTCGGCCAGCCCGCACTTCGGAGATCTTGCCGGGTTTGCCTGGAGCAAGCCGCACCAGATCACCGTTTTGCTGGACCACGGCTCTCGGAATTCCACAGGCCTTTCCGACCCTCGCCTGCTCGCGCATGTGACGCAGCTCGCCATGAACCGGAACCAGTATTTCCGGTCTGAGCCAGCTATAAAGCGCCTCGAGCTCCGGGCGTCCTGGATGACCAGACACGTGAATATCGGCCTGGCGGTCAGTGACGAGGGTGATGTCACGACCTGCGAGACGATTCTGAATCCGGCCGATCGCGATTTCGTTGCCGGGGATCTGGCGGCTGGAAAACAACACCACGTCTCCAGCTTTCAGGGCGATGGGGTGACTATCCTCTGCGATGCGCGACAAAGCTGCCCGGGGTTCACCCTGTCCGCCAGTCGCAAGGATCAATACTTCGCCGCGCGGCAGATTCATTGCCGTGTCGAAATCCACCCGATCGGGCAGTTGCTTCAGATAACCGCTGGCCTGCGCTGTACGGATGATCCGTTCGAGCGAGCGACCGGCGACACATAATCGGCGGTTGGTTGCCTCAGCCACTTCGCCCAGGGTCTGCAACCGTGCCACATTCGAGGCGAAAGTGGTAACCAGTACCCGCCGGCCATGGTGGCGGGCGACCTCCTCCAACAAGGCAGCGCGGACCATCCCTTCTGAACCTGAAGGATCGGGATTGAAGACATTGGTCGAATCGCAGACCAGCGCCAACACGCCCTCCTCACCAAGCGCGGTAAGTTCGGCAGGAGTGGCAGGAGTCCCGACCAACGGCTCATCATCAAGCTTCCAGTCGCCAGTATGGAAGATCCGTCCGTAAGGCGTCTCGACCACAAGAGCGTTACCTTCGGCAATCGAGTGTGCCAGCGGCACATAGCGCATGGTGAACGGACCCAGCGCAAAGGGTTCAAGATGATCAATTACCTTGAGTTCGACCGAGTGGCTCAGGCCGGCCTCAGCCAATTTCTCGGCGACCAGGCGCGCCGTAAACGGCGTGGCATAAAGCGGCACGCCCAATTCCTCGGCAAAATATGGCACCGCGCCGATGTGGTCCTCGTGCGCATGCGTCAGGACTACCCCAACCAGATCCTTGCGCCGTTCTTCAATGAACTCGAGATCAGCGAAGACCAGTTCAGTGCCCGGGTATTCATTGGCGCCAAAGGTCATACCCAGGTCGACCATCAGCCATTTGCCGTCGCAACCGTAAAGGTTGACGTTCATTCCGATTTCGCCCGACCCACCGAGCGCGCAGAACAGCAGCTCCTTGCCCGGGGTCATCACGCCTTCTCGGCGAGGATCGCCATGCCTTCGAGGGTAAGGTCGGCATCGACCACATCGAAAATGTCGGTGTGGCGATCAAACAGGATAGCAAGGCCGCCCGTGGCAATAACCTTTGCCGGCCGGCCAATCTCGGCTCGCATCCGGGCAATCAGCCCCTCCATCATCGCGACATAGCCCCAGAACACACCAATCAGCATTTGATCCTCGGTGTTGCGACCGATCACACTATCGCTGTCCGGGCTGCGGATCGCGATGCGCGGCAACTTGGCCGTATTGCCTACCAAGGCATCCAGCGAAAGGTTGATCCCCGGTGCAATGATCCCGCCCTTATAGGCTCCGTTGAAATCGATCGCGTCAAATGTGGTCGCTGTTCCGAAATCAACGACTATCAGGTCACCGGGATATTTGGCGTGGGCGGCGATCGCATTGACTGCGCGGTCGGCACCGAGCGAACGCGGCTCGTCGACATCGATCTCCATGCCGTAATCGACCGGCGGAATGCCGGCCACCAGCGCCTTCACTCCGAAGTATTTGTCGGCCAGCACTTCCAGGTTGTGGAGCGCCCGGGGGACCACTGTGGAAACAATGATCTTGTTCACCGCGGCCCGCTCAATCCCCTCGATATGCAGCAATTGCATCAGCCACACGGCGTACTCGTCACCAGTACGGCGGGGATCCGTCGCTATCCGCCAGCGCGTCTTGATCGAACGCCCTTCGAACAGAGCAAAGACAACGTTGGTGTTGCCGACATCGATAGCGAGTAGCATGGTCTGGTTATCCTTGCCGAGTTGCCGCGTCGAGGCTCACCTCGCCAGCGTGGATGGCACGGGTTGCGCCATCCGCCAAGCGCAGTTGCAAAGCCCCGTCAGCAGCCAAGCCGGCAAAAGTACCTCTGAGCTCCTGACCCTGGCCTTCAAGCACGACCAGCGGGGTGCCGATCGGGTGGGCGCTGGCCAACCATCGGCGGATAATCGGGGCCAGGCCATGTTCACGCCAACGGGCTATTTCGATATCGAAGGAATCGGCCATTTCCACCGTAAAGCTGTCACGATCCGGCGCAGTGCCTACCCTCAGAATTGCAGTCGTCGGCCGGTCAAGCAGCTTGGGAGCGACGGTAAGGTTTACGCCTACCCCAATCACCACCCCGCCTTGCACACCTTCGAGCAAGATGCCGGCGATCTTGGCCCCATCGACCAGCAGGTCGTTCGGCCATTTGAGCTGGATTTGATGCTCCGAACCCACATGCCGCGAAACCACCTCATGCACGGCCAAAGCTGCAACCAGTGACAGCGTGCTCGGCGCCGGATCGCCATGCTTACGCTCGACAAAAGTCGAGCCCATGAAGTTCCCAGCCCCATCGAACCAGCTGCGGCCATGGCGGCCGCGACCATGGGTCTGGCGGTCGGCGATAATCCAATGCCCCTCAGGGACCGGTTTCCCTTTGGCCATGCGGCGCATGACCTTGTCACTCGTCGAAGCGAGCTCAGCGAATATCTCGATCAAGGTCTACTCAGGGTTGCAGCAGTGAACCCGCCGCCAGATCGGCAAGGCCGCCAAGACATTTCGTGGCGATGTACCCCAGCGGCGAGATGGCCAGCACACAGACTGCCAGCAGCGCCTGGTGCATCCAGTCGCTCTTGCCGGTGGCCTTCATCGCCGGAGCGTCGAAATACATGACCTTCACGACCTTGAGGTAATAGAAGGCGCCAATCACACTGGCCGCGATGCCTACAGCAGCCAAGGCGATCATGTCTGCCTCTACTGCCGCCTGGAACACCACAAACTTACCCCAGAACCCGAACAGTGGCGGAATGCCGGCCAGACTGAACATCACCACGGCGAGCGAGGCGGCCAACACCTTGCGGTGGCTCGACAGGCCGGCAATGCCATCCAGCGTTTCGACCGGTTCTCCGTTCTCATCCTTTAGCATCAGAACGGCAACAAAGCCGCCGATAGTCATCGGCACATAGATAGCCAGGTAGACCAACATCGCGGAAATCCCGGGAGGAGTCGCGACGGCAAGGCCGATCAGCAGAAAGCCGACGTTGTTGATCGAGGAGTAAGCCAGCAGCCGCTTGAGGTTGTTCTGACCGATCGCGCCCAACGACCCCACCACAATCGAGGCCAGCGCGCTGAAGATGATGATCGGCTGCCAGGCAATGATCTGGTTACCGAATGCAACCATCGCCACCAGCACCGCCAGAGCCAGGGCTGCCACCTTGGGGGCGGAAGCGAACAGCGTGGTAACCGGCGTAGGCGCGCCCTCGTAAACGTCTGGCGTCCACATGTGGAACGGCACGGCGCTGATCTTGAAGGCGATGCCGGCCAGCACGAACACTAGGCCGAACACTGCGCCAGTTGAGATCTGACCGGTCAGCGCGTTCGCGATCCCGGCATAATCGATGGTGCCAGCAAAGCCATAAGTCAGGCTGACACCGAACAACAGGATACCCGAAGCGAGCGAACCCAGCACGAAGTACTTGAGGCCGGCCTCGGCCGAACGATCATCGTTGCGCAGGAAGGATGCCAGAACATAGCCAGCCAGCGAATTGAGCTCGAGGCCGATGTACAACGTTAACAGGTTGGTCGACGACGCCATCAGACACATGCCCAGCACCGAAAACAGCACCAGCACCGGATATTCGTTGCGGTAGGCATTCAGCCGCTGGAAATAGGCTGGCGCAATCACCAACGCCGCAGCGGCCGATGCGATGATCAGGAGCTTGGCAAAGGCGGCGAAGGCCGTGGCGGCAAACAGGCCCGAAAAGGCCAGTGTGTCAGGACCGGAAGCCCCGGCAAACAATGTCGGCGCGATCATCGCGGCGCCAACCGCAAGAACGGCAACCGTGGCCCAGGTGATCGCACGGGCTGCACGATCACTCTTGGCCCAGGCCGCGCAAAGCAGCAGGATCAGGCCCGAGGCGCTAAACAGCACTTCAGGCGCGGCAAGGCGGAAAGACTGAGCGAAATCCATCAGTGCGCTCCCCCGTGCGCGGTATGATCTTCAGTTGCAGTAGCCGCCTTGGGCTTGGCGGCAGTCAGGTGCGCATCGCCTTCCGGCTTGGCGCGAGCCAGGCGCGCATCGAGGGCAGCGATATCCTGCCGCATCGGTGCCAGGAAGCTCTCCGGATAGACTCCCATCCAAAGCACCACTGCGGCAATTGGGGCCATCAGCCACCATTCACGCTTGTTCAAATCGGGCATGGCGGCGGCATCGGCATTCTTTTGTTCGCCGAATGCAACCCGCCGATAAAGGTAGAGCATATAGGCCGCGCCCAGGATAATCCCGGTAGTGCAGACAAACGCCACCCAGCTCGACACCTGATAGATCCCGGCGAGGCTGAGGAACTCGCCCACGAAGCCGCTCGTCCCCGGCAGGCCGATCGAGGCCATGGTGAACAGCAGGAAGAACAGCGCGTAATAGGGCATATTGATCGAGAGACCGCCGTAACGATCGATCTCGCGGGTGTGCAAACGGTCATAGATCACGCCTACGCAGAGGAACAGCGCCCCCGAAACCAGGCCATGGCTCAGCATCACCACCATCGCACCTTCCAGCCCCTGCGGATTGAAGGCGAACAAGCCAACGGTGACAATCGCCATGTGCGCGACCGAGGAATAGGCGATCAGCTTCTTCATGTCGTTTTGCACCAGCGCCACCAGCGAGGTGTAGATCACCGCGACCATCGACAGGGCGAAGACCAGCCAGGCGAACTGGGCCGAAGCTTCCGGGAACATCGGCAGCGAGAAACGGATGAAGCCATAACCGCCCATCTTCAGCAGCACGCCCGCCAGGATCACCGAACCGGCGGTCGGTGCCTGCACGTGGGCATCGGGCAGCCAGGTGTGGACCGGCCACATCGGCATCTTCACCGCAAAGCTGGCAAAGAAGGCCAACCACAGCCAGGTCTGGGCCTTGGGATCGAAATCATAGGCCATCAGTGTCGGGATATCGGTGGTGCCCGCTTCGTTAACCATCCACAGCATGGCGATCAGCATCAGCACCGATCCCAGCAGCGTGTAGAGGAAGAACTTGTAACTGGCGTAAATCCGGTCAGCCCCACCCCAGATACCGATGATCAGATACATCGGGATCAGGCCGGCTTCGAACATGATGTAGAACAGGAAGATGTCCTGCGCCGCGAACACGCCGATCATCAGCGTTTCCATCAGCAGGAAGGCGGCCATGTACTCGCCGACGCGCTTTTCGATCGATGCGCTGGCGAGAATGCAGATCGGCATCAAGAAGACCGACAGCATGATCAGCATCAGCGCGATGCCATCGATGCCCAGCGCCCACGAGAAGCCGGCGAACAGCGGCACATTCTCTTGGAACTGCCATTGCGCGCCGCCGATGTCATAGTTGACCCACAGCACGATGCCCAGCGCCAGGTCGATCAGAGTCGCACCGAGAGCAATAGCCCGCGCGGCCTTGGCCTCTACGAACAGACAGGCCACTGCCGCTACCAGCGGCACCAGCAGCATGACCGAAAGAATAGGGAAGTCGGCCATTAGCGCACCATCATCCAGGTAATCGCCGCGGTCAGGCCCAGCAGCATCACAAGAGCATAGGAGTAGAGGTAACCCGACTGCACCTTCTGTGCGAGGCGGGTGCCCTGCAGCACGGTCCAGGCGGCACCATTCGGGCCAAAGCGGTCGATGATCCCAATATCACCCTGCTTCCAGAACACCCGGCCAAACCAGAAGGCCGGACGGACGAAGATCAGGTCATAGAGCTCGTCAAAGTACCACTTGTTGTAGAAGAAGCGGTACAGCACACCCACCTGCTCCACCACCTTGGCAGGAAAGCCGGGATTGCGGATATAGGCATACCAGGCGCCGAACAGGCCGAGCAACATGACGATCGTCGCGCTCAGCTTCACCCACAGCGGCACCTCGTGCATCGCGTGCATCAAGTGCTCGTTGTAATAAATCGAGCCACTCCAGAACTCTGCGCTGGAAAGGAACGAGCCGGTGAAGACCCACCCGGCGAAGACAGCACCAAGCGTCAGCACGCCCAGCGGTACCAACATGGTCAGCGGGCTTTCATGGGGGTGATAGCCGGCGGTGCCATCATCACCATGCGCATGACCGTGAGCGTGATCATCGTGACTATGCACCGCGTGATCATGATGGTCGTCGTGCACGGCGTGCTGGATATGCTCCGAACCTGCCCAGCGAGCCTTGCCGAAGAAGGTCAGGAACATCAGGCGCCATGAATAGAAGCTGGTCATCAGCGCCGCAGTGACCCCCGTCCAGAAAGCGAACTGTCCGGCCTCAGTCCCGCTGGCGAAGGCCACCTCCAGGATGGCGTCCTTCGAATGGAAGCCCGCGAAACCGGCGTGGAACCAATAGACACCAACCCCAGTGATCGCCAGCGTGCCGGCCATCATCGCCCAGAAGGTAAGCGGGATGTGCTTACGCAGGGCGCCGTAATAGCGCATGTCCTGTTCGTGGTGCATGGCGTGGATAACCGAACCCGCACCGAGGAACAGCAGCGCCTTGAAGAAGGCGTGCGTGAACAGGTGGAACATCGCCGCGCCATAGGCACCGACACCCGCCGCGAAGAACATGTAACCCAGCTGTGAGCAGGTCGAATAGGCGATCACCCGCTTGATATCCCACTGCGTGAGGCCAACCGTCGCGGCGAAGAAGCAGGTCGCCGCCCCGACAAAAGTGACCAGACCCAGCGCGATCGGCGCAGCCTCGAACATTGGGGAAAGGCGGCAGACCATGAATACGCCGGCGGTAACCATGGTGGCCGCGTGGATCAGCGCCGAAACCGGGGTCGGGCCTTCCATCGCGTCCGGTAGCCAGGTGTGCAGGCCGAGCTGGGCCGACTTGCCCATCGCGCCGATGAACAGCAGGATGCACAGGATCGTCATCGTATCCCAGCGATAGCCGAGGAAGCCGATGGTCGATCCTTCCATGCCCGGCGCGCGGACGAGAATCTCCGGGATCGAGACTGTATTGAACACCAGGAAAGTGCCGAAGATCCCCAGCATGAAGCCCAGGTCACCGACGCGGTTGACCACGAAGGCCTTGATCGCAGCGGCACTGGCGGTGGGCTTTCTGAACCAGAAACCGATCAGCAGATAAGAGGCGAGACCCACCCCCTCCCAACCAAAGAACATCTGAACCAGATTGTCGGCCGTCACCAGCATCAACATGGCGAAGGTGAACAGGCTGAGATAGGCGAAGAACCGCGGCTGATCCGGGTCCTCTTCCATGTAGCCCCACGAATAGAGGTGGACCAGGGCTGAAACGGTGGTGATCACCACCAGCATGACCGCGGTCAGCGTATCAACCCGCAGCGCCCAGTCGAAGGTCAGCGAACCCGACTGCACCCACTGCAGCACCGGCACCACGTCGGCTTCGGCCGTGCCGCCCATGAAGGCAAGGAAGATCGGCCACGACAGCAGGCACGAAGCGAACAGCGCGCCCGTGGTCACCAGCTTGGCAGCAAAATTGCCCAGAATCCGGTTGCCCAGCCCCGCGATAATCGCGGCCAGAAGAGGCAGGAAGACGATGAAGAGGATCGGATCCACGGAAACTTACCCCTTCATCCGGTTGACGTCGTCGACGGCGATGGTGCCGCGGCGGCGGAAATAGATCACCAGGATCGCCAGGCCGATCGCCGCTTCACCTGCGGCAACGGTCAGCACGAACATGGCGAAGACCTGGCCCGTCAGATCACCCAGGAAGCTGCTGAAGGCCACCAGGTTAAGGTTCACCGACAGCAGGATCAGTTCGATCGCCATCAGGATCACGATCACGTTCTTGCGGTTGAGGAAGATCCCCAGCACGCCCAGCACGAACAGGATCGAGCTGACGACTACATAGTGTTCAACGCCGATCATCAGAGCTGGACCCCCTTGCCCACTTCCGGCTGTGTATTGACGACGGCTTCTTCCGGCCGGCGGGCAACCTGCTGCGCGATATCCTGGCCGCGCACGCCGCCGCGTTGGCGATGAGTCAGCACGATTGCACCGACCATGGCGACCAGCAGGATGATGCCGGCGGCTTCGAACAGGAACAGGTACTTGCCGTAAAGCAGCGCGCCGATTGCCTCGATATTGGAAGCTCCGGCAACCGGTGCACCTGAACCATCAGGCGTGCCCAGCTTGAGCGATCCGGCCTGATAGGCCCCCATACCCAACACGATCTCGGCCAGCAGGACGATGGCGACCGCAATGCCGAGTGGGAAGTTCTTGATAAATCCGGCGCGCAGCTCCGCAAAATCGATGTCGAGCATCATGACGACAAACAGGAACAGCACCGCGACTGCGCCGACATAGACGATCACCAGCAGCATCGCGATGAACTCTGCACCCGCGAGGACCATCAGGCCGGCCGCGTTGAAGAAGGCGACGATGAGCCACAGCACCGAATGGACCGGGTTGCGGGCCAGGATCGTGAAGGCCCCGGCGGCAATCATGATGCTGGCGAAGAGGTAAAAGGTGAGGACCTGGATCATGGTTGCGGGCCCCTACCGGTACGGCGCATCGGCTTCAAGGTTCGCGGCAATCGCCCGCTCCCACTTGTCCCCGTTGGCCAACAGTTTCGCCTTGTCGTAAAGCAGCTCCTCGCGCGTTTCGGTCGCGTATTCGAAGTTCGGCCCCTCGACGATCGCATCGACCGGGCAGGCTTCCTGGCAGAAGCCGCAGTAGATGCACTTGGTCATGTCAATGTCGTACCGGGTGGTGCGGCGGCTGCCGTCGTCACGCGGTTCGGCCTCGATCGTGATCGCCTGCGCCGGGCAGACCGCTTCGCACAGCTTGCAGGCGATGCAGCGCTCTTCCCCGTTGGGATAGCGGCGCAGCGCATGTTCCCCGCGGAACCGCGGGCTCAGCGGGTTCTTCTCGAAGGGATAGTTGATCGTCGCCTTGGGCCTGAAGAAGTACTTCAGGGTCAACCAGTGCGCCTTCAGGAATTCCCAGAGGGTGAAGCTCTTGAGGAGTTGGGCGGGGGTCACGGTGTGGTCTCCGTCAACTGGCACGTTCCGCGGGCCAGCTCGGTGTAACGATAAGTCTTGCGGCCATCGGGTTCGATTGCACCAAAGCGCATGAGAAAGTCCGGACCGCCGGTGGGGCCTGGCACTACCCTGACAATGGACATGCCGTTGTACAGACCAGCAGTTGCCTCAATGAATTGCCACTCTGGCGTCCGCGCAGACTCCCCCTGCATCTTTGCCTTGGGCATTGGCGGCTGACGCATACGCAGGGATTCCAGAACTGCCGCCTCCGACTTGATCCGGACTGTCAGCGGCTGCGTCAAAAGGCCGCCAGCCGGGGCGGCGCATTGGAGCACGGCCACTGTAGCTGCTGCCAGCCCACTCATACCCCGTACCTCGTCAGCATCAGATAGCCGCTCACAAGGACCACAAAGCCCAGCGAGACCGGCAGGAACACCTTCCAGCCCAGGCGCATCAGCTGGTCATAACGATAGCGCGGGACCGTGGCTTTGACCCACGAGAAGATGAAGAAGAAGAAGAAGATCTTGGCGAACAGCCAGATCCAGCCCGGCACCAGATAGAGCACCGGAATGTCCAGCGGCGGCAGGTAACCACCGAAGAACAGCACGGCGTTGAGCGCGCACATCAGCAGGACGTTGGCATATTCACCCAGCCAGTAGAGCGCGAAGCTCATCGACGAGTATTCGGTCTGGTAACCGGCGACGAGTTCGCTCTCCGCCTCGGTCAAGTCGAACGGGGCGCGGGCGGTTTCAGCCATGCCTGAGATCAGGAACATAACCCACATCGGGAACAACAGCGGGTTCGCCACGAAGCCGTTAATGATGCCGACGTGCGATTTCTGCGCCTCGACGATTTCGCCCAGGTTGAAGCTGCCAGCCCAGAGCACAACGCAGATCAGGATGAAGCCGATCGAGACTTCGTAGGAGATCATCTGCGCCGAGGCGCGCATGGCCGAAAAGAAGGGATACTTCGAGTTGGACGCCCAGCCGGCGATGACCACGCCGTAAACCCCAAGTGACGAGATCGCCAGGACATAGAGCAGGCCAACGTTGAGATCGGCCAGCACCGCGCCCGAATTGAACGGGATCACCGCCCAGGCCAGCAGCGCGACGGTAAAGGTGATGATTGGCGCGATCAGGAACAAGCCCTTGTTGGCGGCCGAGGGCACGATGGTTTCCTGCAGGAACACCTTGAGCCCGTCCGCGAAGGACTGGAGCAAGCCCCAGGGCCCCACCACGTTCGGCCCGCGCCGCAGCGCCATCGCCGCCCAGACCTTGCGGTCGACATAAATGATCATCGCCACCGCCAGCATCAGCGGCAGGGCAATCAGCAGGATGCCGGCAATGGTCGCGGTGAACCACGCCCATTCGTAGGTCATGCCGAGCGATTGGAAGAAAGCGGTCATTCCGCGGCCTCCGCAAAGCTCTCACCGTGGAGAAGTTCAGCCGAGCAGCGCTGCATGGTCTCGCTGGCGCGGGCAATCGGGTTGGTGAGGTAGAAATCCTTGATCGGGTAGGCCTCGACGGTCCCGCTTGCCTTGACCTTATCGGCCTTGGGGAGCGCGCCATAATTGGCAAGCCCTTCGCTGCCGAGTGCTGGCACGGCCTTGATCATCGCAGCGCGCAGTTCAGCAAAGCTGTCGAACCCAACCGAAGCGCCCAGAGCATCGGCCAACGCGCGCAGGATCGTCCAGTCCTCACGGGCATCACCCGGGGCGAAGACGGCCTGTTCGGCGAACTGCACCCGGCCTTCGGTGTTAACGTAAGTCCCGGCCTTCTCACTGAAGGCGGCGGCCGGTAGGATGATGTCGGCCGCATGCGCGCCCTTGTCACCATGGTGGCCGATGTAGACCACGATGCTGTCGGCAAAGCGGGCGTAATCCACCTCGTCCGCGCCAAGCGAGACCAGCAGCTTAGGCTTGGCCTTGACCAGGTCGGCAATGCCGCCCTTCTGGGCATAGCCCAGCATCAACCCGCCCATGCGCGCCGCCGCCATGTGCAGCACGTTGAAACCGTTCCAACCGTCCCGGACCAGCTTGTACTTTTCAGACAGCGCCAGGCAGGCACCCAGCGCACCCTTACCCAAACCAGCACCCCCCAGGATCAGCGCCGGACGCACGGCCTTCTTGAGTGCCTCGGCCGCTTCCTTGGGCAGCTTGTCCAGCACCGCCAGGTCATTGCCGAGGTTGCTGACAGGATAGGTCGCATCCCATTCCGGGCCGACCACGAAGACCTTCGCCCCGCGCTTCACCGCCTTGCGGATACGGGTGTTCACCAGCGGCGCTTCCCAGCGCAGGTGGCTGCCCACGATCAGCACGACGTCGGCTTCTTCGATCCTGGCGATGGTTGAATTGAAATTCACCGCCGCAAGGTTTGAGCAATCGTAATCGAGACCCGTCTGGCGGCCTTCGAGCAGCTTGCTACCCAGCGCACCGGTCAGCGCCTTGGCGGCAAACATGGTTTCACAATCGACCATGTCACCCGCAACGACGGCCACCGACTTGCCCGGATTGACCTTGGCCACGGCGGCGAAGGCTTCTTCCCAGGTCGCGGCGACCAGCTTGCCGTCGCGGCGAATCCACGGGCGGTCGAGCCGGCGGCGGGTCAGGCCATCGACCTGATAGCGCGCCTTGTCGGACAGCCACTCCTCGTTCACGTCATCGTTGATGCGCGGCAGGATGCGCAGCACTTCGCGTCCACGGCTGTCGAGCCGGATGTTCGAGCCAACCGCGTCCGACACGTCGATCGAGAGGGTCTTCTTCAATTCCCACGGCCGCGCTTCAAACGCATAAGGGCGCGAGGTGAGCGCGCCGACCGGGCAGAGATCGATCACGTTGGCCGAAAGCTCGTGCCTGGCGGCCTGTTCCAGATAGGTCGTGATCTGCATCTGCTCGCCGCGATAAAGCGCGCCGATCTCGTCCACGCCCGCGATCTCTTCCGAGAAACGCACGCAGCGGGTGCAATGGATGCAGCGGGTCATCACCGTCTTGATCAGCGGACCCATGTACTTTTCAGTCACCGCGCGCTTGTTCTCGTCATAGCGCGAGGCACCACGGCCATAGGCGACCGACTGGTCCTGCAGATCGCATTCGCCGCCCTGGTCGCAGATCGGGCAATCGAGCGGGTGGTTGATCAGGAGGAACTCCATCACCCCTTCCCGAGCCTTCTTGACCATCGGGCTGTCGGTGCGGATTTCCTGGCCCTCGGCGGCGGGCAGCGCGCACGAAGCCTGCGGCTTCGGCGGTCCGGGCTTCACCTCGACCAGACACATCCGGCAGTTGCCAGCGATGGACAGGCGCTCATGATAGCAGAAACGCGGGATTTCCTTGCCGGCCATTTCGCAGGCCTGCAGGACCGTGGCCCCTGCCGGGACCTCAAGTTCCACGCCGTCGACGGTTACCTTGGGCATTACTGGATCGCTCCGGAAGGCTTGGCCTGGGAAAGGCGGTAATAGGCAATGGCGAGCGCCCCGCGCACGCTGACGCGGTCAAGCGAGACGGTTTCACCGGCCTTGATGCACTGGCCCAGCGTCGGCCCCAGCGCGTTGAGCGCCTGGAGTTCGGCCGGGGTATCGATCTGGGTAGCCAACACCGCGCTGGCCGGGACCGGTGCAGTGCGCACCGTGCATTCGCCCAGACGACCCAGCGCAACCGCCTCAGCCCGGCGAGCGATGGCGGCACGCTGGCGCTCAAGCCGGTCTTCCGGAATGGGTTTGCCGTCCCGGTCGGTCGTGCGCAGCGGGCGCGGTTCGTTGTAATCCAGTGCCGCAATCGCGGGCAGCTTTGCCGGATCGAGCGAGACCGCGCGATTGGCGATCAGCGCCTCTGCGATCACCCCGCGATAGGTATCATCGTCAAGCCGCATCCGCAGGCGGCCGGTGAAACCGTCACTCGAATTGCGCAGCAGGGCCGCGTCCATGCATTCGCGCTGGCGCAGGCGCTTGCCCTCGGGGCTTTCGTAATGGAAGTTTGCCTCGCCCAGCACGGCGCGATGCGCCAGTTCCGGCTCGCGCTTGGCGATGCAGGTGCCATATTCGGCAAGGAACGCGCGGACCTGCTGCGGGCTCGGCGGTTCCGCCGCGGCCGCGGGCATGCTTGCCAGCGCAATCAGGGGAACGAAGCGAAGGGCCGGCTTCACTCGGCCGCCTCCCGCACGTTTTCGGCAATCCGGCGCTCCAGTTCCGGACGGAAGTGGCGGATCAGGCCCTGGATCGGCCAGGCCGCCGCATCGCCCAGCGCGCAGATGGTGTGACCTTCGACCTGCTTGGTCACGTCCCACAGCATGTCGATCTCGCCTATGTCGGCATCGCCGGTGCGCAGGCGCTCCATCACGCGCCACATCCAACCCGTGCCTTCACGGCAAGGGGTGCACTGACCGCAGCTTTCGTGCTTGTAGAAGTAGGACAGGCGGCTGATCGCGCGGACGATGTCGGTCGACTTGTCCATGACGATGACCGCCGCCGTGCCCAGGCCCGAACCCAGTTCGCGCAGGCCATCGAAATCCATCGGCGCGTCCCAGATCTGCTCTGCCGGAACCAGCGGAACCGAGGAACCACCCGGAATCACCGCCAGCAGGTTGTCCTTGCCGCCCGTGATACCGCCGCAATGCTTTTCGATCAGCTCGCTGAACGGGATGCTCATCGCTTCCTCGACCACGCAGGGCTTGTTCACGTGCCCGCTGATCTGGAACAGCTTGGTGCCCTTGTTGTTCTCGCGCCCGAAGGAGCTGAACCAGCCCGCCCCGCGACGCAGGATCGTGGGGGCAACCGCGATCGATTCAACGTTGTTGACCGTGGTCGGGCAGCCATAGAGGCCCGCACCGGCCGGAAACGGGGGCTTCAGGCGCGGCTGGCCCTTCTTGCCTTCCAGGCTTTCGATCATCGCGGTCTCTTCGCCGCAGATATAGGCGCCGGCGCCGCGGTGGACGTAGACGTCAAAATCGTAACCGCTCTTGCAGGCGTTCTTGCCGATCAAGCCGGCGTCATAGGCTTCCTTGACGGCCGCCTCGAGCACCTGGGCCTCGCGGATATATTCGCCGCGGATATAAATATAGGCAGCGCGCGCGCGCATCGCGAACCCGGCGACTAGCGCGCCTTCGATCAGCTTGTGCGGATCGTGGCGGATAATCTCGCGGTCCTTGCAACTGCCAGGCTCGGATTCGTCGGCGTTGATCACCAGGAAGCTGGGACGGCCGTCCTTCGATTCCTTAGGCATGAACGACCACTTGAGGCCGGTCGGGAACCCTGCCCCGCCGCGCCCGCGCAGGCCCGAAGCCTTGATTTCCTCGATGATCTTTTCCGGGCCAAGCTCAAGCAGCTTCTTGGTCTTGTCCCAGTCACCGCGCGCCTGGGCTGCCTTCAGGTTCCACGGCTGATAGCCGTAGAGATTGGTGAAGATGCGGTCCTTGTCGTGAAGCGACATGGCTTACCACTCCTTCCGGTAATCGTGGTTGGCCTTGACCATCTCTTTCAGAGAGGTTGGCCCGCCGGCCGGTTCGACGGTGTGGCGACCGGGTTCCTGCGTACCGGCCTTGGGCGTCTTGCCAGCAGCGAGCGCATCCAGCACTGCATCGAGCCGCTCGGCGGTCAGGTCTTCATAGTTGTCGTCGTTGATCTGGACCATCGGCGCGCTGGCGCAGTTACCCATGCACTCCACTTCGGTAAGGGTCCACAGGCCGTCCTCGGTGGTATGGCCCTTCTTCATGCCGCGCTGCTTGCAGGCAGCCATGATCGCGTCTGAACCGCGCAGCATGCAAGGCGTGGTGCCGCAGACCTGGACGTGGAACTTCCCCACCGGGACCAGGTTGTACATGAAGTAGAACGTCGCCACCTCGACTACGCGGATCACCGGCATATCGAGGTACTTGGCAACATATTCCATCACCGGCAGCGGCAGCCACCCTTGCGTGCCGGTTTCAGCGCCAACCTGGCGCTGGGCGAGGTCGAGCAGCGGCATCACCGCCGAACGCTGGCGCCCTTCGGGATAGCGCGCGACATATTCCGCTGCCTTGGCCGCGTTTTCCTTGGTCCAGGCAAAGCCAGACCAGCGCGCGCGCAGTTCGGGGGTATCGGGTTCAAGATGCCGGTCGGCCATTAGCGGACAAACTCCACGCGAGAGCACTTGTCGCCCTCGAACGAGTAAATGGACATGACTTCAAAGGGTTCGGCATCGGCCGAGCGCCAGACCTTTTCATAGAGCACGGCCGTATCGCCCAGCTGCCAGCCCTGGAGGATCTCGGCGCGATTCTGGGGAAACTCCGCGAACATCGCCTTCAGCCCAGCGCGCACGCCTTCCTTGCCTTCACGCAATACCGCGCCGCGATAGCCCGCCTCGCAGGCATCATCGGTCATCAGCGCGACATAGGCATCGGCATCCTGCGCATTGTAATGCGCGATCATCTGCTCGGCCACGGCAAGACGCTCAGCCACGGGCCATCCTCCGTTCCACCCAGCGGCCGACGAACACGCCGACCATGCCGGCGAAGGCCGTGCTGAGCACTTCCTTCAATGAGGCCGTGGCCGGATGGAACACGAAAAGATAGGCCGCCACCGCCGAGGCGAAGGCCGAAAAGGCCAGCACGGCAATGAACAGCTCGCGCAGGATCACCGGTCACACTCCCCAAACACCACGTCGATCGCCCCGATGATCGCGGTCACGTCGGGCAGCATGTGGCCCTTGCACATGAAGTCCATCGCCTGGAGGTGGCTGAAGGCAGTCGGGCGGATCTTGCAGCGGTATGGCCTGTTGGAGCCATCGCTGACGAGATAGACGCCGAATTCGCCCTTCGGGCTCTCCGTGGCAACGTAGACCTCGCCGGCGGGAACGTGGAAGCCCTCGGTATAATACTTGAAGTGATGGATCAGCGCTTCCATCGACTGCTTCATTTCCCCGCGCTTCGGCGGGAAGACCTTGCGATCGGTGCTGGCGACGGGGCCAGAAGGCATGTCGCGCAGACACTGCTTCATGATCCGGGCCGACTGGCGCACTTCCTCGACGCGGACCATGAACCGATCATAGCAATCGCCGCGGGTGCCGACGGGCACGTCGAACTCCATCCGATCATAGACATCGTAAGGCTGGGCCTTGCGGATATCCCACGCGATGCCCGAACCGCGGATCATCGGGCCGGAAAAACCCCACTTAACCGCGTCTTCCTTGCTGACCGTGGCGATATCGACGTTGCGCTGCTTGAAGATGCGGTTGTCGACCACCAGGCTCATCGCGTCTTCGAACAGTTCGGGCAGGCGCGTGTCGAGCCACTGACCGATATCCACCAGCAGCTTTTCCGGCACGTCCTGATGCACCCCACCGGGGCGGAACCAGGCCGCGTGCATGCGGGCGCCCGATGCCCGCTCAAAGAAGTTGAGGCAATCTTCGCGGATTTCGAACATCCACAGGTTCGGCGTCATAGCGCCGACGTCCATGACGTGCGAACCGAGGTTGAGCATGTGGTTGCAGATGCGGGTCAGCTCGGCGAAGAGCACGCGCAGGTACTGAGCCCGCTCCGGCACTTCGACATTGAGCAGCTTTTCAACCGCCAGCACATAGGAATGCTCCATGCCGAGCGGCGAGCAATAGTCCAGCCGATCGAAATAGGGCAGAGCCTGCAGATAGGTCTTGTGCTCGATCAGCTTTTCGGTGCCGCGATGGAGCAGCCCGACATGCGGATCAACGCGTTCGATCACCTCGCCATCCAGCTCCAGCACCATGCGCAGCACGCCGTGCGCAGCCGGGTGCTGCGGACCGAAGTTGATCGTGTAGTTGGTGATGACATCGTCGCCGGTGGTCGGCGAGTGCTCGAGCTGGAGGGTCACTTGGTCTCTCCTGCCTTTTCGTCGCCCGGCAGCACGTAGTCACTGCCTTCCCACGGGCTCATGAAATCGAAGCTGCGCAAGTCCTGCGCCAGCTTGACCGGTTCATAGACCACGCGCTTGTCCTCTTCGGAATAACGCAGCTCGACATAACCGGTCAGCGGGAAGTCCTTGCGGAACGGATGTCCTTCAAAGCCATAATCGGTGAGGATCCTGCGCAGATCGGTGTTGCCTTCGAAAATCACGCCGTACAGGTCGAACACCTCGCGCTCGAGCCACCCAGCCACGGGCCAGAGGTGCGTGACGGTCGGCACCGGGGTATTCTCGGCGGCATTGACCTTCACCAGCACGCGGTGGTTACGGGTGAGCGAGAGCAGCATGTAAACCACTTCGAACCGCTCGGCCCGGTCCGGGTAATCGACCCCGGCGATCTCCATCAGCTGCTGGTATTCGTGGTTGTCGCGCAACAGCGCCAGCGCATCGGCAATGGCGTCGCGCTTAACAGTCAGAACGACTTCGCCATGCGCCTCATGCGCAGCGACCAGGCGATCGCCCAAGGTCGCCGCAATGGCCTCGATCACGCCTTCACTGCTGGCAAAACGGGGGGCAGAGTGGACAACGCTCATCGCTCAATCGTCCCTGCGCGCCGAATCTTCCGCTGCAGCTGCATCACGCCATACAACAGGGCTTCCGCGGTCGGCGGGCAGCCGGGAATGTAGATGTCCACCGGGACGATCCGGTCACACCCACGCACCACGCTGTAGCTGTAGTGATAGTAACCGCCGCCATTGGCGCAGGAGCCCATCGAGATGACATACTTCGGGTCCGACATCTGGTCATAGACCTTGCGCAGCGCCGGGGCCATCTTGTTGCAAAGTGTGCCGGCCACGATCATCACGTCCGACTGGCGCGGGGAGGCGCGCGGGGCGACACCAAAGCGCTCCATATCATAGCGCGGCATGTTGACGTGAATCATCTCGACCGCACAGCAGGCCAGGCCGAAAGTCATCCACCACAGCGAGCCGGTGCGGGCCCACTGGAACAGGTCCTCGGTGCTGGTGACGAGGAAGCCCTTGTCATTCACCTCGGCATTGAGATCGTTGAAAAAGGACTGGTCAGGCGGCGTTATCGCCGACGAACCGGCCTGCGCCGCACCAAGCGGCAGACCCTGGGCATTGACGAGCGTACTCATTCCCAATCCAAAGCCCCCATTTTCCACGCGTAGGCCAAGCCGACCGCCAATTCGCCCAGGAAGACCATCATGGTGATCCAGCCCGGCCAGCCGGTCAGATCAAGGCTGACGGCCCAGGGGAACAGGAAGGCAGCTTCCAGGTCAAAGATGATGAACAGGATCGCGACCAGGTAGAAGCGAACGTCAAACTGGCTACGCGGATCCTCGAAGGCGGGAAAACCGCATTCGTACTCGCTCAGCTTCTCGGCGTTCGGATTATGGGCCCCGGTCAGACGGGCAACGCCCATCGGCAGGAACACGAACAGGCTGGAAAGCGCCAGCGCCACCCCAAGGAATATCAGGATCGGCAGGTATTGCGACAGGTCGACCAAGGCTCTGACTCGGCATTGCGAACGGATGCCCGCGCCCTAGTCCCCACTCTCGCGGCGCGCAAGTGGGCGCAGGGCCGTAATTGGCGGAAAAACCCCTCCCGATACCGGGAGGGGCTGGCATCCTACTTCTTCAGTTCGCGAGCCAGCGTGGCTTGAGTCGACTTGCCATAGGGCGGTTTGAAGCCGGAGAGGCTGGCCACGTCCACCCCGCTCTGCCGGTAAACCGCGCGCGGATGGCTGAAGGTTTTGAACCCGTCGAGCCCATGGTAATTGCCCATGCCCGACGGACCGACGCCGCCGAACGGCAAGTCTTCCATCGCGTTGTGGAACAGCACGTCGTTGACGGTGACCCCGCCCGAAATGGTCCGGGTCAGCACCTTTTCCTCCTCGGCTTTGTCCTCACCGAAGTAATAGAGGCCAAGCGGACGGTCGTGCGCGTTCACATAGTCGATCGCCTCGTCGATGGTGGAATAGGTCATCACCGGCAGGATCGGCCCGAAGATCTCATCCTGCATCACCTTCATGTCATCGTTGACATTGCGCAGGATGGTCAGCGGCATCTTGTTGCCGTTGGAGGATTTGAAGTCTTCCCCGCCAGGATTGACCTCGATCAGTTCAGCGCCCTTCGCGCGCGCATCTTCAAGGTAGCTTTCAAGCCGCTCACGGTTGCGACCATTGACCACAGACGTGTAATCATCATTGGCCAGCAGCGTCGGATACATCGCGCTGACTGAACTCACGACGTTGCCGATTACTTCCTCTTCCTGCTCCTTGGCGACCATCAGATAATCTGGTGCAAGGCAGATCTGGCCGGCATTCATCATCTTGCCCATGGCAATGCGCTGCGCAGCCTTTGTTTTGTTGGCGCTACGGCCAACAAAAGTCGGTGACTTGCCGCCCAGTTCCAACGTAACAGGCACAAGATTTTCAGCTGCGGCGCGCATGATGTGCTTGCCGACGCTGGTCGCGCCGGTGAAAATCAGGTGATCGAAGGCCAGCTTTGAAAAGGCGGTGCCCACTTCAACCCCGCCGGTGAAGACTGCCATTTCCTCTTCGGCGAAGTACTGCGGCACCAGTTCGGCAAACAGATCGGCAACGCGCTCTGTGAACTCGCTCGGCTTGATCATCGCCCGGTTGCCGGCGGCGAGAATACCGGCCATCGGCACCATCACCATGCCCACCGGAAAGTTCCACGGCGCAATCACACCGACCACGCCCTTGGGCTGCCAGCGCACTTCGGCCTTGGCACCAAGCAGACCAAGCGGAAACATCACCTTGCGCTTTTCATTGCGTGACCAGGCTTCAAAATGCTTGCGGGCGTGCTTGAGCGCGCTGACCGATGGCATGATGTCGGTCATCAACGTCTGTTCCGTGCTGCGATGGCCGAAATCGGCGGATACGGCCTTAGCAAAAGCGTCCTTGTGATCGATCAGCAAGGCGATGGCCCGGTCAATCCGGTCGCGTCGACAGGCCATGGTCTCGGGCTGGGCCCGCGTAAACGCGGCCTTTTGGCTGGCCAGCACGGCATCCATCCGGGCGAGTTCGATTGCGCTCATTTCAGTCTCTCCAGTTTCTCTTTGCCACTCTTTTCGGTCAAGTTGCGCCGCTTGGCAAGCCATCCGGCTATCCGCCAATTGCCATTGCCGCAGTGCAGCATTACACGGCGGCCAAATCCCTCTTTGCGAAAGGCCCTGTCATGCCGCAGCTCTCACCCGCCGATCCCATCGTCATCCTCTCTTATGCCCGCACGCCAATGGGTGGAATGCAGGGCGCGCTGGCCGATGTTTCGGCGACTGACCTTGGCGCCACCGCAATCAAGGCCGCGGTAGAGCGGGCCGGGATCAAGGGTGAGGAAATCGAGCGCGTCTACATGGGCTGCGTGCTGCCCGCCGGTCTCGGTCAGGCGCCTGCCCGCCAGGCGACGATCAAAGCCGGCCTGCCCAAGTCAGTCCAGGCGACAACGGTCAACAAGGTCTGCGGCTCGGGCATGCAGACCTTGATCATGGGGGCCGAGGCCCTGGCTGCAGGCACCATCGATCTGGTTGTGGCGGGGGGCATGGAATCGATGACCAACGCCCCATATCTGCTCAAGAAGCATCGCTCGGGCGCCCGCATCGGCCACGACACGGCCTATGACCACATGTTCCTCGATGGCCTTGAAGATGCCTATGAGCCAGGCCGGGCCATGGGCACCTTCGCCCAGGATACCGCCAACGCCTATCAACTGACCCGCGAGGCCCAGGACGCCTATTCGATCGAATCGCTGCGCCGCGCCCAGGCCGCCATCGCCGATGGTGCCTTCACCAAGGAAATCGCGCCGGTTACCGTCGTCAGCCGCGCCGGCGAAACCGTGGTCGACACCGATGAACAGCCCGGCAAGGGCCGCCCGGACAAGATCCCGACCCTGAAGCCGGCCTTTGCCAAGGACGGCACGATCACCGCCGCCACCTCAAGCTCAATCTCGGATGGCGCGGCCGCGCTGGTCCTGACCCGCGAAAGCGTTGCTTCGGCAAAAGGTGCCAAGCCGGTTGCCAAGGTCATTGCCGTGGCGGCTCACGCCCAGGAGCCGAAGGACTTTACCACGGCACCGGTCGGCGCGATCAACAAGGTCCTGGACCGCGCTGGCTGGTCCCTGAACGATGTCGACCTGTTTGAAGTGAACGAAGCCTTTGCCTGCGTTGCCATGTTCGCAATGCATGATCTTGGCATCCCGCATGAGAAGATCAATGTTCACGGCGGGGCCACGGCGCTGGGCCATCCGATCGGTGCCTCGGGCGCGCGGATCGTCACCACTCTGATTGCGGCGCTCCAACGCCACGGCAAGACCAAGGGCGTGGCCAGCCTGTGCATTGGCGGCGGCGAGGCTACGGCTGTCGCGGTCGAGCTGGTCTGACCGGATAGCCGGGGGTCAGGGCTCCCCTGCCCCCCACAACCGGTCCTGAGGGACGAACCCCTTGCGGGGACCCACGGTCAATTCGCACCAGCCCGCGTCGCAGTCACCCAGCAGGCCGACAATGCCCGGGGAAAGGCGCCACAACAGCTTGGCCCCGGAGTTGCCCTCTGCCCGCATATCAGCCGGTTCACGCCCACGGACATAGGCCGTCCGCTCCCGCGTCAGGAAGCGCGACAGCATCCAGCCCTGCGCCCCGTCGGGATCCTGCACCAGACGCCAACCATCCTTCAGCCGGATAACTTTCAGCGGCAGCTGCGGCCGCTGGTAAACCCAACTGATCTGATAATCCTCACCGGGGCCGACCCGCATGTTCACTTCCGTACTGCGGATCGAAGCCCAATAGGGCACCTTGGCTTCCTGCGCGCTCGCAGGGATCGACAGGCCGGCAAGGACCAGGGACAGCAGCGAAAAGATGCGAAGGTTCATTCCCCGCTGATAGCGCCGAGCTACCGCCGGGTTCAAGCGGCTTGACCGCTCCCCCTGCCCCAGCCTAGCGCAGTGCTTATGCCGATCGTCTCAGACACTCCCCTCGCCCGTCGTGTCCAAGGCAAGCCCAGGGTTCACGTTACCCGCCGGTTGCTTCCGTCGGTCGAGGCCCGAATGGCAGAACTCTTCGACGTTATCACGAATACGGCCGATGCCCCGCTGGGGCGTGATGGCTTGATCGCGGCGATGCGTGACGCCGACGTGTTGGTGCCGACCGTGACTGACCGGATCGATGGCGCGATGCTGGAGGAAGCCGGTCACCGACTTGGCCTGATCGCCAATTTCGGGGCGGGGATCGAACACATCGATCTTGCCGCAGCCCGGGCCAGGAAGATCATCGTTACCAACACACCCGGCGTTTTCACCGATGATACGGCCGATCTGACCATGATGCTGATCCTCTCGGTTCCCCGCCGGTTAGGCGAAGGTAGCCGGCTGGTGCGCGATGGTGCCTGGTCCGGGTGGGCGCCGACCCAGCTGCTGGGCCGCTCGATCGGCGGCAAGCGGCTGGCGATTATCGGCATGGGCCGGATTGGCCAGGCTGTTGCCCACCGCGCCCGCGCCTTTGGCCTGGAGGTGGTCTACCACAACCGCCGCCCGCTGCCCGGAGCGATCGAAAACATGCTTGGCGCCCGCTATGAAGCCGATCTGGACCAGCTGCTGGTCGAAGCCGACATCGTCACGTTGCATTGCCCGGCCGGTGCTGAAACGCATCACCTGATCGACAAGCGGCGCCTGGCGCTGCTCAAACCCGAAGCCTTCCTGATCAACACCGCGCGCGGTGACCTGATCGACGAGGAAGCACTCATTGCAGCGCTGCAAGAGGGCCAGCTTGGTGGAGCGGGCCTCGATGTCTATGCCCGTGAACCGGCGGTCGATCCGCGGCTGATTGCGCTTCCGAATGTCATAACCCTCCCCCACCTTGGCAGCGCCACCATAGAAGGCCGCGCCCATGCCGGGGAAAAGGTGATCGCCAACATCCGCTTCTGGGCGGATGGACATCGCCCGCCAGATCAGGTGTTGCAGGGCTGGGCATAAAGCCGCACCCGACACAACATCGTTGCGCCGCTTGCCTTGCCGGTGCGGGAAATGTTGCTTTACAGCACGACTTTCAGGAATCGGGTCGAACCCGATGCAGGGGAGATGCGGGGTATGCGTAAAGCTCTGGCAGCGGCCGTAATCATGGCTGGCCTTTATTGGCCGATGGTTGCTCATGCCCAGGCAACGGTAGAGGCAGCCACGCTCGACAGCGGCGACACGGCCTGGATTCTGACCTCGGCTGCGCTTGTTCTGTTGATGACCATGCCAGGCCTTGCCTTGTTCTACGGTGGGCTGGTCCGCGCCAAGAACTTCCTGTCAGTCCTGCTGCAAGTCGGCGCAATTGCCGCGATCGCATCAGTCTTGTGGGTTATGGTAGGGTATACTCTGGCCTTCGGCGACGTGACCAACGGCTGGCTCGGCGCGGGCAATGCCTGGATGCTGATCGGTACCGAGCAGATGCTCCGGGGCGAGCTTACCATTACCGAGCGCACCTTTGCGCTGTTTCAACTCACTTTCGCGGCAATCACCCCGGCGCTGATGGCCGGGGCATGGGTCGATCGTGCCCGGTTTGGCTGGGTCGTCGGCTTTTGTGCGCTGTGGGGTCTGGTGGTCTATGCTCCGGTGGCCCACTGGGTCTGGGGCTCGGGCTGGCTCGCCAGTTCAATCGGTACGCTCGATTTCGCAGGCGGTATTGTCGTGCACACCACTGCGGGCATTTCAGCGTTGGTGGCCGCCCTGCTGATCGGCCGGCGCAATGGCTTTCCGAAAACACTGATGCTTCCCCATTCACCGTCGCTGACAATGGCCGGCGCGGCGCTGCTGTGGGTGGGTTGGTTCGGCTTCAATGGCGGGTCTGCACTCACCGCAAGCGACGATGCCGCCAGTGCGATTATCAATACCCATCTGGCAGCGAGCGTTGCGGCGCTGGTATGGCTGCTGATTGAACGACTTACCGTGGGCAAGCCGACGTCAGTGGGTTTCGCGACCGGCGCCATTGCCGGGCTGGCGACCGTAACACCGGCCGCGGGGTTCATTTCGCCCGGCGGCGCGATAATTTTGGGCGCTGTCGCAGCAGGGGTTTGTTACCCAATGATCCAGGTGGTGAAGAAGACGCTGCAAATCGACGATTCGCTGGATGTGTTCGCCGTGCACGGCATGGGCGGGATCACCGGTTCGCTGTTGCTGGCAGTCTTCATGTCGCCTGCGCTGGGCGGCACTGGTTATGCGGAGGGGATCGGGATGATCAACCAGCTGGCCGCTCAGGCCGTTGGGGTTGGGGTCGTCGCCTTGTGGTCCGCCATTGCCTCAGCGATCATCGCCGTTCTGGTCAGCCTGGTATTCCCGATGCGCGTCGGGGAAGATGCCGAGCGCGAAGGACTGGACATCACGAGCCATGGTGAGCGCGCTTGGGAGCTGGACTGAGCGACACATGAGCGAGAGCAGCACAACTGCATCGCCCACATCGCCCATGTCGGCACGGCGCACTGCCGCGCTCAGCTTTACCCTTGCAGGCCGGGCAGGCCGCACCGAACTGGCCAGCTATATCCTTGCTGCGGTGTTCATGACCCTGCTGGTATCATTCGCGGCAGCGCTGTTGTTCGAGTATGAAGTCCGACACCTAGTTCGTAACGCTCTGGCCATTATCCTGGCAGTTCCCGTACCAGCCCTGCTGGTCCGCAGACTGCACGATCAGGACCGTACCGGCGCACTGGTCTGGCTTGCTGCGCCAGCGGTTGGATTGTGGGCAGTCCGCACCGTCATCAGTGCAACCAGTGGGATCGACGGGCGCATTGCTTTTGACAGGTGGACCTGGCCGCTCGATTGGTTCGTCATCCTCGCCAACCTGGCACTGGTGATCCTGTTGATCATGCCTGGCAGTCCGGGTGCCAATCGCTTCGGACCCGATCCGCGCGCCTGATCAGGTGAACTGCTTGAGGACTTCCCCGATTGCCTCGATCCCTGCCCGGGCACGCGGGAAAGCGAGGTGGCGGCAGTCCACTTCGAATGCCGCATCGCGCTCTCCTTCACGGCCTGCAGCCGCAGCCGGCGCGACAATACCGTCCCGCTGCGACCATAGCGCATAGGTCGGCACCGGTGGCTTGACCGAAAGTTCAACTTCTAGCGGCGGCCGATCAACCGGATGATCGTTCAGGAACTCGTACAACCGCCAGGCATTGTTGGCCCGCAATGATCCTGAAAAGGGGCTGCCAAGCGAGACAACCACAGCGATGTGCTCTGGCACAAGCTTGGCCACCTCCCGGGCAAACACCCCGCCAAGGCTCCAGCCAACGAGTGCTACGGACCGGCCATGATGATTGGCAATGTCCGTCACCCGAGCAACGAGGCGATCCAGCAGGTCAGCCCGGGCGCCCCAGTTGGTGCCCATCTGCCAGCCATGTGCCCAATAACCCGCCGCGTGAAGCGAGCGGCGCAGCCGGATCGTCGCAAGGTCGGCGGTCAGATAACCGGGCAGGACCATGACTGGCAGCCCCCCACCCGCCGGCATGGCGACCGCCGGCAGAAACGGGCTTGCCAGCATCGCAGGCACTTCCAGCGCCTCCGCTGCCCACAACCCTAGAGGAGGCGCGGCAGCAGACAGCGTCGCTCCAGCTGGATCAGTCGCCGGTAAGGATCCGGTCGACAAGCTGCTTCACCGTCGGGGTGAAATTGTTGGAGTAAAAGGGGTCCTGCTTGAACCGGTATGCGGCGTGGCCGGCAAACATCAGGTTCTGATCAACCTCATCCCCATGGGCTATGGCCTGCAGTGTTTTTTGAATGCAGAAGCTGCGCGGATCGGCCAGGCGCCCGGTCGTGTAATCGTCATGGTCCTTCCATGATGAGAACCCGCAATGGCTAAGGCACCCCATGCAGTCCTTCTGGTCCTGCTGGATGACGCCGCGCTCCTCGGGGGTGACGAAAACCACGGTATCATCGGGCGTTCTCAGGGCATCTGTATAGCCTTGGGCCGCCCATGCCCGGGCCCGATCCAGATCACGCGGAGCGACCCAGAAGTTCTTGCCGCGCACCCCGACATCAAGCTGGGCGGTATGCTCACCAGCCTGAACCTTTGAGTACGGAATTTGCCGCTCGGACCGCGCTTCAAGCGCCCGCAGGAACGGGTTGCGCACCGCCGAGGAATAGAACCCGGTGGGTGAAAACTTGTGCAGCAACACGTCACCGGGTTCGAGCGTGCGCAGGTGATCTTTCCAGGCCTGCGGAATCGGGCTTTCCTCGGTCAGCAGCGGACGGGTGCCATACTGGAAAGCAATCTTGCCCAGTTCCGGGTTGTCGATCCAATGGTCCCACTCGCGCAGGAACCAGACGCCGCCAGCCATGACGATCGGTACCTCTTCCGATACCCCTTCGGCCCGCATCGTGTCTCGCAGCGCCTTGACCCGCGGATAGGGATCTTCCGGCTTGAGCGGATCCTCCGCATTGGACAAGCCATTGTGGCCACCGGCCAGCCAGGGATCCTCATAGACCACCGCGCCCAGCCATTCCGGCACCTTGTGGTAAGCACGCTTCCACAGGGCGCGGAAGGCACGCGCAGAACTGACGATCGGCAGGTAATAGACCCCAAATCGAGCCGCGATTTCAGACAGTTTGTAAGGCATCCCAGCGCCGCAGGTCACACCGGTGACGAGCCCTCGCGCCTTGTCCAATACGCCTTCGAGAATTTGCTGAGCCCCGCCCATTTCCCACAGGACATTGATATTGATTGCGCCTCTGCCGGAGGCGATGTCATGGGCGCGGCGAACCTGCTCTACCGCGCCGTCGATGCCATAGCGGATCAGCTCGTCGTGACGCTCGCGCCGGGTCATGGCGTTGTAGACCTGTGGAACAATCTTGCCTTCGGCATCATAGCTATCAGCATTGACCGCGCTCACCGTGCCGATGCCGCCCGCTGCCGCCCAGGCACCTGAACTGGCATGATTGGTAGCCGAAACGCCTTTGCCGCCCTCGATCAGCGGCCAGACTTCGCGACCGCCATAAAGAATCGGCTTTAATCCCTTGAAACTCATTGCGTTCCAGTCTTCCCCTTGGCCGTATTGCACGGCTTGATTGCGCCTGGTTCAGGGCGCGGTCCCACCGCTTCGAACTGCGCGTAGTAACCGTTGAGCTCAGGTCTACGCACAAATTCAACTAGGCGAAAGCCCACCGCAGCAAATTCACAAAACAGCAGCGTTGGTGGAATGCCGTGCCGGTCCGTCGGCCGATCCACATCGACAACAATTACCTGCCCGCCAGGTTTCAATGCCGGCCGCATCCGCCACAGCAAGGCATAAGGCTCAGTAACCTCATGGTACATGTGGACCATGAAAATACGGTCGAAACTGTTGGACGGTAACTTTGGATCATCCGGGGCGCCGGTCTTGATCGAGACATTGTCCAGACGTTCGCGCTCAACCCGCTGGCCCAGTCGCTGAATTGCCCCGGGATCGATGTCTTGCGCCAGCACCCGCCCCTTCAAGCCGACGCGATCAGCCAGGCGCACCGTGTAATAGCCCTCACCCGCGCCGATATCGGCAACGGTGGTGCCTTCCTTGATCGCGGCGAGGTCCATGACCACTTCCGCTTCGCCGCGGTTGTCCCGCTGATCCTCATTGCCGAACTCATTGCCGGCCAGATCTGAAACCGGCCGCCACGGTTGCGGGAATTCCCGGGCTGTTTCCGGTCGACCGTCATCTGCGGTCGGGCTGCAGGCAGCCAGCAGAACCAGGAGAAGGTAGCAGGCCCACCTCAATCGGCGTCCTCCACGTCAACCTTCTCACCCGTCACGCGCTGCGCCAGCGCCGCTGCCATAAACGGGTCAAGCGCACCGTCCAGCACGTCATCCGGCGTGGGCGAGGTCACGCCCGTGCGGAGGTCTTTCACCATCTGGTACGGTTGCAGCACATAGGAGCGGATCTGGTGCCCCCATCCGATGTCGGTCTTGGCCGCATGCTCTGCGCTGGCCGCTTCCTCTCGCTTGCGCATTTCCTCTTCATAGAGACGCGACTTCAGCATTCCCATGGCGATTTCGCGGTTCTTGTGCTGGCTGCGGTCTTGTTGACTGGCGACAATGATGCCTGACGGAACGTGGGTAATGCGCACCGCCGAGTCGGTCGTGTTCACGTGCTGGCCGCCCGCACCGGAGGCCCGATATGTATCGATCTTGAGGTCCGCCGGATTGATATCAATCGAGAAACTATCATCGATGACCGGATAGACCCAAACCGAACTGAAACTGGTGTGGCGACGAGCCGAGCTATCATAAGGACTGATCCGGACCAGACGGTGCACACCGCTCTCGGTCTTGGCATAGCCATAGGCGTTCTCGCCCTTGACGAGGATGGTGGCCGACTTGATGCCCGCCTGTTCGCCTGACTGGTATTCGATCGTATCGGTCTTGAAGCCGCGCTTGTCCGCCCAGCGGGTGTACATGCGCAGCAGCATTTCCGCCCAGTCCTGGCTTTCGGTGCCACCAGCCCCGGCGTGGATTTCGATGTAGGTATCGTTGCTGTCCGCCTCACCGGCCAGCAAGGCTTGGACCTTGTCGGCATCAGCTCGATCCGCCAGGCGGGCCAGTGCCTCCACGCCTTCGTCGATGGTGGCTTCGTCGCCCTCCATCTCGCCCAGTTCAACGAATTCAATCGCATCAGCCATCTGGGCAGAGATGTCATTGACCGTACCCACCGCAGCTTCAAGGCGGCGGCGCTCCTTCATGACCGCTTCGGCTTCCTTGGGATTATCCCACAGCTTGGGATCCTCCACCCGGGCATTCAGCTCGTCGAGTCGGCGCAGGGCCCGCTCCCAGTCGAGGAACTTGCGGACCAGCGTCAAGGCAGCTTCGATCCGGTCGATATGGGCCTGCCCTTCGGCACGCATGACACGATTACTCCATTAGCCGCGGGGCGCACCCGCTTGCCGCCCGCTTAGCGAAAGGCCTTCGATTGTAAAGCTGTGTGCGCCTGACTAGCGCTTCTTCTCTGCGCGCAGCGCTTGCACCGCTGCCAGCGTCAGGCGAACGTGATCCTTGTAATTCATGTCCGAGTGAACGAACCGTACCCGTCCGTCCTGGCCGATCACATAGCTGGTGCGGGTAGTCAGACCGGTTGAAACGCCATCGCGCTTCAGATCCACATCATAGGCTTTGATGACTTCTGGCTTGGCAATCGCAACGGCGAACTTGTCCCGGCAGGCTTCGGTCGAAAAGCGCATCAGGGTTGGCAGATCATCGGCCGACATGCCGTAAACGGTTGCACCGGCAGCTGCGAATTGGGGCGTGGCATCGGCAAACGCCTTCGCTTCGAGGGTACAACCTTCCGTGAACGCCTTCGGATAAAAATACAGCACAACCGGGCCTTTGCGCAACGCAGCGCGAAGATTGAAGGCAAAGGGCTTTCCTGCTTTTGCACCCTGGGTAGCAAAAACCGGGGCTGCCGCTCCCTTGGGGAGATTTGCTGCTGCAGGCGAGATCACGGCTGCTGCGGCGAAAAGCGTAACCGCGAAGCGAAGGGTCATTTTGTGCTCCTGTTACTGGATCGTTACCGTGGTATCAGACCCAATCGCTGGTCCAGCGCCGCCTTCAACCCCGCCATCTCCGGCACCGGTCGATTCTGTAGCCTGTGATCCACGGCGGATTGTTGCGATCAGGGCATCGCGCTGTTTGGCAAGCTCATCCTGCCTTGTCACCCGGCGCGCTTCGGTATCAGCCTTGAATGCTTCCCAGATGATCCCCGATCTGGGGTCGCTGGTCGGGCTGCCGGCGAACACTCGGCTACCGGAAACGCGATCGATCTTGACCCAGTGGATATTGGCCGGGGCGACAAAGGGCTTTTCGCTCCAGCGATTGCGGGATTCCTGGATGAATTGCTTGAACATCGGCGCGGCAATCGAGCCACCTTGCGCATAGCCGCCAAGCGAGCGCGGCTGGTCATGACCGAGGTAGACCGCACCGACCAGATCCTGCGAACCGCCTGCGAACCAAACGTTGGTCGGTCCGGTGGTCGTCCCGGTCTTGCCAAAGAGCGGCAAATTGAGATCGCGCAGTACCGTTGCAGTGCCGCGGGTCACCACGCCTTCAAGCATGTGCACTACCTGGAAAGCCGTGCGGGGGTCCATCACCTGCTTGCCGCGCGGCGCGAGCCGCGGCATCGGCTTGCCGTCCCATTCAGCCATGCTGCAATTGGTGCAACGCCGGTTGTCGGACTTCCAGATCACCTTGCCATTGCGATCCTGGACATAGTCGATCAGCGTAGTCGGGAACTGGATCCCGTTGTTGGCCAGGGCCGCATAGGCATTTGCCATCTGCAGCACGGTCGTTTCACCCGCCCCCAGCGCGAACGACAGATAGGGCTGATACTTGCCAATCCCGACCCGCTCAATCGTCCTGACCACATTGTCCATGCCAGCGTCATTGGCAATCCGGATGGTCATCAGGTTGCGCGATTGTTCAAGCCCCCAGCGCATCGTGTGGGTGCCACCGGCGCCGCGCATATCGAAGTTGCGGAAGCATTTCTGGCCAAGCTGCGCCCCCTGGTAGACGCAAAACTGACCATCCAGCACTTCGCTCGCCGGGGTCATGCCAAAGTCAAGGCCGGTACTGTAGACGAATGGCTTGATCGTCGAGCCCGGCTGGCGCTGGGCCTGGGTAGCGCGATTGAAACTGCCAAGACCGGCATCAAACCCGCCCTGCAAGGCCAGCACGCGCCCTGAATTGGGATCGACGACGGCCATGCCGCCCTGCACCTCGGGCAACCCCTTGACTGTCCAGGCCGATCCGCCTGCAGGCGCCGCAGGAACCACATCGCCAGCTTTCAACGCGTCCGGCAAACCGGTCAGCGGAGCACGGGTGCCATCGGCAAAGCCGATCTCAGCCTGGTTACCGCGCCGCGACAGCACCGCCCCGACCCGCCAGTTCTGGTAGGACACCGACTTGTTAAGCAGGGCCAGCTGCGATTGCCAGGTGTCGCCATCCACATTGATCCGATCAATCGGGCGCTGCCATCCGCGCGACCCGTGGTAACGCAGCAGGCCCGCGCGCAGTGCATTCTGTGCCGCCTTCTGCAGCTGCGGATCAAGCGAAGTCCGGACCCACAGGCCGCCGGCGTAGACACTGTTCGGTCCGTCCTCGGCCTTTTCGCCGTACTTCTCGATCAAAAGCCGGCGGACATCTTCGACAAAGTATCCAACCGATGCATCAAAGGCTTCCGCCCGCCGAGGGATCAGGCCAAGCGGCTGGGCCTTGGCCTCCGCCGCCTGAGCCTCGGTTGCCCAACCATTGTCGACCATCTGGTCAAGCACGTAATTGCGCCGGGTCAGTGCAAGCTGCTCGTTGCGAGCGCGGCCATACCGCTCCGGGGCCTTGGGCAGGATTGCCAGAAACGCAGCTTCATGCAGCCTGAGCTCACCCACATCCTTGCCGAAATAGGCCCGCGCAGCAGCCTGGACACCAAAACTCTGCCGCCCGAGCGGAATTTCGTTGAGGTACAGCTCAAGGATCTGCTGCTTGGTCAGCACGCCTTCGATCCGGCTGGCGAGGATCATTTCCTTGAGCTTACGGGTAATCGAGTACTCGTCCCCGATCAGGATGTTTTTGGCCACTTGCTGCGTGATGGTAGAACCGCCGACAGCGCGTTCACCGGAACCAAGCTTAGAGACGTAGTCGATCACTGCCCCGGCAAATCCGGTGTAATCGATTCCACCGTGCGACCAGAAGGTCTTGTCTTCAGCAGAAAGATAGGCGTTGATCAGCGGCTCCGGGAAATCGACAAACCGCAGTTGCACCCGCCGCTCTCGGGCATAGGAATACACGATCTCGCCATTCACGCCTCGCACCATGGTTGGCAAGGGCGGCTGGTAGGACAGCAGGCGATCAGCCGAGGGCAGGTTACGGAGAACGCTGACCCACAGCACGAAGTACAACAGCAGGAGACCGCCGATGGCATAGCCAAAAGTGCGAAAGCGCTTGCTGCTGCGCCAATTGGCACCGAACTGCACTGCCAGAGGATGCTCCCGCAGCCGGGTCAACAGACCTCCCGCTTCGCGGCGGATACGGAAACGGAAGGATTCGGCCTGATCGGTCATCTTGGCGGGGCTGATAGCACGGACAAAGTCTGCCGGGAAAGACGCGATTGGCCAGTTCAGCGGGCTGCAGTTGCAGGCAATTGCTGGCGGGCAAAATAGATCCGGATGGCGCTGGCCACCGACTGTGCAAAGGCCTGACGCCCTTCGGGCGAAGCGAGGCGCCCGGCGTCGGTATCGTTGTTGATGTACCCCGTCTCGAACAGGACTGACGGATTGTCGGGCGATTTTAGCACCGCAAAGGCGGCAGACTGCAAAGTGGTTTCGCGAAACGGCAACCGTTCCTGGCCTTCACGAATGATCAGCCGTCCAAAGTCTTCCGACTGAGCCTGGACCTTGCGCTGGGTCAGATCGACCAGCCAGGAGCCAACGGTATCGCTGGTTTCGGCAATGCGTATGCCATTAACCTCGTCGGCGGCGTTTTCCCGTGCGGCGATCCGCTCGGCAGCCTCGTTGCTGCCCTTCTCCGATAGGACATAGACCGTTGCACCGCTCGCACCGCTGCTAATCTCCGTGCTGTCAGCATGGATCGAGATAAACAGGTCAGCCTTAAGGCGGCGCGCGATCGCGGGGCGTTGCGGCAAAAGCAGGTAGCGATCGTCTTCACGCGTAAGTGCGACGCGCACCCCGCCCTGCCGCAGCAACTCGTCGCGCAGAGCGAGCGCCAGGCGCAGCACCAGGTCCTTTTCCTGCAATGGGCCATTGATGGCGCCAGGGTCCTTGCCACCATGCCCGGGATCAATCACGACCAGTGGCCGGCTGGCATCAATCGGGCCACGAACTGGTGGCAAATCTGCGCCGGTGTCGCTGTCTGGCAGGTCCACTCTGACGACATAGCCATAACCGCGTCCGGGTGCACCGAAAGCACGATCGGCTGCAACCATTGCCGCAAAGACCCCGATCGGGGCCATAAACAGGGCAATGAGCGTAATCGCGCGACGCATGACAGACGGGTGCTAACCCCCGGATTCTGCGGAATCAATGCCAACCCGCACATCGTCCCCTCTTTGCAACATGTCCTTGCCGCACCGGATGCCGGATGCTAGGCATCAGTTTGCGAAAAGCTTCAGATAGCGCCGGCGACGGCACGCAGAGCGGCTATCGCAAGGAATTCCGGGACCTTTTGCCCGGACGCACAGGTTGATGTCGGAATGAAAAGTGGTTCGTTGCCTGCCAAGTCCCAGCCCTTCGGGGCGGCGGCCGTGCAGGTTTTCGGGCCGGTGCGTCACTCTATCCCGCACCTGATCCTTCCCGCAGACACACACCACGCCGCTGGTTGGCATCATGCCACCAGCTCAGCCCATGCCGCCGCCATCCTTACCGGGCGCTTGCCCGCGGCTGGCGGCTGTTTCGCATACAAACGCGCCACGCGCACCGGTTACGGCCTTCACAGGCTGAACCTGCCCTGGCGTGCACGGAGATTTATCAATGACCATGCGCATGCTTATCGATGCGCGCCACCAGGAAGAGACCCGGGTGGCGGTGCTGAAGGGCAACCGGATTGAAGAATTCGACTTTGAATCTGCCGAACACAAGCAGATCAAAGGCAACATCTATCTTGCCAAGGTAACCAGGGTCGAGCCTTCGCTTCAGGCTGCCTTTGTCGATTTCGGCGGGAACCGTCACGGCTTCCTGGCGTTCAGCGAAATCCACCCTGACTACTACCAGATTCCCAAGGAGGACCGCGAGGCCCTGCTCGCGGAAGAAGCCGCGCACGCCGAGGAAGAAGCCGCCCTGCGCGCCATCGCCGAGGGTGAGGAAGATTTCGTGGGCGATGACGAGCTGGGCGAAAGCCTGGCCGATGACCTTGCGGGCACCACCCACGAGCATCATCACGACGAAGATGACTTCGGCGGCGTGACTGAGGTCGACACCGCCGAAAAGGACGAAGTTGCTACCATCGAAGACGGCGCAATCGAGAACGCCTTCGATCACGACAGCGAGGAAGCCGCCGAAGCGCGCGGTGAAGATCGCCCCCGCCGCGGTCGTCGCCGTCAGGGTGGGCGCGGCAAGGCCAAGGAAGCGGACGAGGTCCGCGCGAAGCGCATGGCGCTGCGCCGCCGCTACAAGATTCAGGACGTGATCCAGCGCCGCCAGGTTTTGCTGGTTCAGGTTGTCAAGGAAGAGCGCGGCAACAAGGGCGCTGCCCTGACTACCTATCTCAGCCTGGCCGGCCGCTACTGCGTGCTGATGCCGAATTCGAGCCACGGCGGCGGCATCAGCCGCAAGATCAGCTCGGCCGCCGACCGCAAGCGACTGAAGTCGATCATCGCCGAGATGGACCTGCCCAAGACCATGGGCTGCATCGTCCGGACTGCCGGACTTCAGCGCACCAAGACCGAGATCAAGCGCGACTTCGACTATCTGGCCCGCCTCTGGGACGATATTCGCGAAACCACTCTGAAGAGCACTGCCCCGGCGCTCATCCACTCTGATAGTGACCTGATCAAGCGCGCCATCCGCGACATCTACAATCGCGAGATTGAGGAAGTGGTGGTCGAGGGTGAATACGGCTACCGCCTCGCCCGCGACTTCATGAAGATGCTGATGCCGAGCCATGCCAAGCGGGTGAAGCACTACGCCGATCCGGTACCGCTGTTCCAACGCTATGGCGCCGAGGACCAGCTGACCGCGATGTACGATCCGGAAGTCCAGCTGAAGAGCGGCGGCTATATCGTGATCAACCCAACCGAGGCGCTGGTCTCGATCGACATCAACTCCGGCCGCTCAACCAAGGAACACGGGATTGAGGCGACCGCCCTCAACACCAACCTTGAGGCTGCGCGCGAAATCGCCCGCCAGCTGCGCCTGCGCGACATGGCCGGCCTGGTGGTGATCGACTTTATCGACATGGAATACGGCTCGAACGTCCGCAAGGTCGAGAAGGCCATGAAGGACGCGCTCAAGAACGACCGTGCCCGGATCCAGGTCGGCCGGATCTCCAGCTTCGGCCTGATGGAAATGAGCCGCCAGCGCCTTCGCACCGGCGTGCTCGAGGCAACCACCCGCCAGTGCCCGCACTGCGATGGCACCGGCCTGGTGCGCACGGCATCCAGCGCCGGCCTGTCAGCGCTGCGCCTGATCGAAGACGAAGCCGCCAAGGGCAAGGGTTCGATCATTTCGCTGTTCGCCAGCACCGAGGCGGCGGTATACCTGCTCAACGCCAAGCGCGCCGACCTTGCGGAAATCGAAGCCCGCTACGGTGTAAGGGTAGAAGTACTGCCAGAGGGCGAGAACGAAGGCGCCAAGATGCGCGTCACCTCGTCCGGGCCGCGCCCCGAATTCGTGCCCAAGTTCGAAGCGATCACTTTTGAAGACGACGACGAGGTCGAGGCCTTCGAAGACGAGGACGAAGACGATCGCGACGAAGATCGCGGTGGCCAGCGTGACGGACGCCGCGATGACGGTGAAGGCCGCGGCAAGCGTCGCCGGCGGCGTCGGCGTCGTGGCGGCCGGGATCGGGAAGAAGGTGATGCGCCTGAAGCGGGCGATGCCGACGACAATGGCGACAGCGATGAGGGTGATGAGGATCGCACCGACGATCAGCGCGCCGAAGGTGACGAGGACGAAGGGCAGCGCAAGCGCCGCCGTCGTCGCCGCCG
>Ga0315901_10000700_pt1 | contig 49097 bp, 65 predicted proteins | sample LakEriMetagenome_10_FD_203761 | JGI IMG/M metagenome (GOLD analysis project Ga0315901, IMG submission 203761) | Freshwater fungal communities from buoy surface, Lake Erie, Ohio, United States - Buoy 2 MA116 | ecosystem: Environmental > Aquatic > Freshwater > Lake | place: USA: Lake Erie, Ohio...
GAATTGTGGACACCTTTTTCAATCCAACCACTTAAATCACCGTACACATACACGGGCGTGGAACGGATTGAAAAAGGTGTCCACAATTCAGCCGTTGCGGGATTTATTCCGTTCGGTAACCATGCTTTAATTCAGCACAGAACTTTCCGTTCCGTTGAAGCATTGTTCGGATACCCTCGGATGTCCGAAGTTGAGTTGCCGTGCGACCAATGTGTGCGTGGTCAAGTGTCATGTTCCCCATGTGAGGAATTCCCCGACGGCATGAAGCCATGTTCGGAATGTAACGGGTCAGGTTATTTGTCGCTTCAGTCACCGTTCAAAATATATAAACGGAAACTATTCCCCGATGCACCTGAATTAAATGCCAATGTCCGCCCCGTGGAATTCTTTACGCCCGATATTGGGATATTGAACTACAATGCAGACGCATGGCGGAAAACACTTCAGTTAGGTGAAGATGCTATTTACATCCAACAACGGGTTGAAACGGGTAATGTAGAATCAGCCGCATCCCGTGAAAAAACAATGGAGTCCATGTACGCATGGCTTGGACGCATTTCATCGGTCATCTATTCCAATATCCAAAACGCACTTGACAATTATTCAGCCATCACAAACGGGGGCGCTATCGTTTTAAATAGACCTATGTCGTTCGCTATTATGAGCGAAATTGAGGCATTCCAATACCTGAACACCATCGTTACCACGGATGCCCCGACATTTATCAAGTCCACGCATATTGAAAATTTCCTGAATAAATATGTAAGCAAAACCAACCCCATCATTAAGGTCGTGGATGTATTAAAACGGGTTGACCCTTTTGTGTTTTATACCGTTGCTGATTTGAAAGCGTTATCCGATGCGGGTGTTATCTCCGATTCAGATTGGAGGACTCACGCATACGCATACCCCTTAATGATGCAAATGGTTACCCGTGACCCTGAATTGCTTGTTCAGGATGTGGCTGAATTAGAGCTTTTATTGGCTTCAGAGATAGCCAAAAAACAACCCATATCATCAGCCGACGAAATCAGAAACGCAGTCCTACCGCCAATTACATAGGCTGAATAACCATGGCAACCTACGCCGAACTTGAGAAAGAACTCGTTTCTCTTGCACCCGATAAAATCGTTGACCGAATCAATGAAGAATTTGAACGAATTATCAAGGGGGTAATAGAAGAAAGCCTTGTCACATCGGGCGGTACAGTTACGGGATTAACGGGAACGGCGGGGGAAATCGTCAAAAAGAGTATAAAAGATTTCGTTCAAAGCGATGTTTACAAGGCGGGGATGAAATCTCTACTCCGCAACATCAACGGAATTGCTGACACAAAAATGTCTTTATACAAAGACGCCGGGTTCAGTATACCGACGACATCGGTCACGGATGCTCAACGATTGGCAACCGACAAATTCATTGATGCCCTGAACGAAGACGGACTTAATGCCCGATTCAATCAAATACTACGGACATCAATTTACGATTCAATTCAGGAAGGATTAAGTCAGAATGATTTAATAAAACGAATAAATGAGTCCTTGGTCAAAAAGGATACGCCAATAATGTCGTCCCATGTCAATCAGATAGCACAATCTGCGGCGGATTCTTATTCCAAAGTAATTGACCAAACCGTATGGGATAAATACCAAGATAAAATCACGCACATACGGGTAGTCGGTTCATTGATTGAGACATCGTCGCCCCAATGCCGTAAAGCCGTGGAACAATATGACCGAGAAATTCCAATAGGTAAGGAACTCAATGAATGGATTGCTTTTGCCAAAAAAAATGGCGGAAGCGAAGATTTGACCGTTGACACATTGCCGACACTTGGTGGGCATTATGCTTGCCGTCATCAATGGATTCCTGTAATTAAACCCGATTCAGCGTTGGAAGGTGATGAAGTATTATCGTAATTTTGGTGGTGGATAAAACAAAAATTTAAAATGAGCAATGTATTGGAATTGGTATTGAAAGGTGAAACTATTTATTTGGAACACCCGTCCGATGATGAAATACTGATTAAAATAGATTCCAAATTCAACACATTTGTGAAACCAAAAAAAGGGACTGAATACGAAATTTTTGAAATATCCAATATAATTGTGGAAGCAGTCGCCAACAATGTTCTTGTAACCGAAAATCAATACAACAAATTTTAATATGCTGACTTGTTTAGACATTCTGAAAATCAAAGATTATTGCGACCCTACGGAAACCGGGCCTTTCGTATCCGACTTCGTAGATGTTAATAACATTTTGTTTGCCCACTTGGCAGACCCCGATGAACAAACGGGCAAAGCGTACGCATTGGAACTACTCGAATCCGCTAAAGCCGAAATTGAAGCGGATTTACTTTTGTCCGCATCGGATGGATATTCGGTTAAAAATGTAGTTTACCACTACGCCAATACTTGCAGATTTTCAGACAGTTATGTCGCAACATGGGGAGTATCAATTACCAATTTTTACAGGTCACCTAATTCAGTTCTGAATATTCCAACCATAAATTTCAAGCCTGAATTTACAGGTTCGTTCAATTTGGTCATTGATGACGGCAAAACTAAAACAATCATCCCCGCAACCGCTACCGAAAAGATTGAAAACACCATCGCCGTGGATTATAAGACAACCGAGAAAACGGTTAGAATTTACGCCGAAGACCCTACATTAAAATTCGCCCTTCAATCATGTACCACGGGCGGATGCGGTTCTTGTGCATCAAAGCGGGGGATTTTTGTATCTGCCACGGGGTGGAACGGTTCGGCGGTGACTTCACAACCGTCAGGATTCATTCCAACGGCCTTTATTTCATGCAATCTTGATGCGGTGATATGTAATGTCATCAAAAATTACAAGCCGTTAATCGCTAAAGCATTGGCTTATAAGGTCGGCATTGATGTATATAACCGACTTCTGATAAGTCCCCGAATGAATGATTCCACGCTGAACATAGACGGGGATGCCGCACGGTCGTATTTAAACACCCTTGTAGCCAAATACAGAGAACTTATGTTTGGCTCGGCACAAGCATACGGTAACGCCGCTACGACGGGGATTATTTCGGTCATCCGCCAATCGTTCAAAACCATGAACGACCCTTGCGTTGAATGTCGGGCATCCATGTCCACTATCACGGCGACATTATGAAACTTGAAATAACCGAAATATTAAAACGGTTAAAAAAGTACGGGGAATCAACGACGCCTGTGGACAATATCGTTGTAGCCATGAACCAAACCCGAGGCATGGTACTTAATCGGATATTTAATTCTGAACGGGGTACGAAGGATGTCAACGGTGCGGGACTTGGCAAATATTCCAACGCATACGCCAAATACAGGCAATCAAAAGGCCGTCAAACAAATGTTATTGACCTTGAATTCACAGGTTCATTGCGTCGGGATATTAAAGTTGTTCAATCGGACAACAAAGTAGCCATCGCAATTGTGTCCAATACGGAACGGCTGAAATCTTCGTATTTGGAAAAGAATTTCAGGAAAGATATATTTTCGGTGTCGGTTGATGAACGGAAAGAGTTCAACCGTGTATTAAGTAAACTGTTTGCGGAAGACATTAATTTCATTTTAGAAGGTGAATCTTGACAACATAGTATGCCAAAAATTGGCCGGATTGTTCGGTCGTTTTTACCCCGAAGCATCAATTGAAAACATTGACGGGGTGGACATGGCAGTCCATTTTACAGGCACGGATTTCCATTCTTTGCACCCAAAAGACAACGAATGCGACTACGCATATATCCGCCCCATTGATTCAGCCATCCGTCAAATAGACCTTGGGGGGTGTAACAAAGCCAATTATGTCAAGGAATATTACAGACTTGTAATAGTAAAAAAGGGCGGTAAAGTATCGGGATTCCAACTTTTACAACAATTTTCAGCCGTCATGTCGGAAGTCGGATTGCCAAAGTTTACGATAAATAATATCAACACGGATTCATCAGCCATTTACAGGCTTGAATCAGGATTATTCAAAAAGAATATTAAAATCAAAGGATTTACCTACCTTGCGATTGATTTTTCAATTGAGACAAAACTTTCAACTTGTGACATCCCCGTATGCTGAACTGCGATAATTGTACCTACGATTTATGTCATGTTCTCGTTTGTGATAATGAGGCGGAATTAATTGTACCCGCAACGGCCACAGATTCGGGTAATTATTTGCTTGTAATTGAATATCTGAATACGGCCAAAGTATACCAAACAACGCTTACGGCGGGGTCACCAATTGTATTCCCCATGACGCATCTTAACGAAAATTATTGCTACACGGGGTACATCGTCGGCCCGGACGGGTTGTCCGTCCCTGTGTTTGACACCACAACTTCAACGGCATACGGAAATATCCGGTTTTGCACACACCCTAAATACATCCATACTTAATGACAGACCTATACGAACTTGCGGGAATCGTCGGGTTATTCAGAATGTTAGTTTATGCGTTGGGCGATGTACACAAAGAGTACAACCCCCAAGCAATACTTTCACGGGTAACATACTTCATCGCATTAATCAGAATTAAACAGTTGGGCGTAGATGCCCCTAAATTGACTTATAGGCCATCTTCAATGGCTGAATTGAACAATACCCGTTCCGTTATGATGTACACCGTAGAGACCGCTAAACAAGGCGGTGGGTGGGTTAATGCCGTCGGGTTTTGTCCCGTTTGTACCTCATTTTGGTTTATGCTCGTTGCCGTGCTACCATTTTACGGGGTATTCGGATTCGGAATATCTTTATTACTAACCAAAATTTGTATCAAATGGACATAGTCGCATTTCATCCCGGGAATTTGCAAGGCAGAACGACCGAGGAACTTCGTAATCTCACGCCCGAAAACATCAAGGTACTTGCTGAACGGTATCCGTTTATGAACCCTGATTTAAGAATTGCCCGTAAAAACGATAAGAAAATCGTTTCCCCCGCAACATGGAAATCGCTGAACGCATTGCTGAAGGCGGGGCATCCGTTTGAGATTGTTGGCACGAAATGGGGTGAACCTAAAAAATCAATAGAACAAATAGTTGAATCCGTGCAACCGTTGGCACAGGCCGAATACATCCAACCCGAAAAACCAATTTTCCAACAACCAAAAGGAAAACCGGGTCGTCCGAAAAAACAACCAATAAACTAATTATAACCAATGACAGACAAACTACTTAAAGAACTTGGTGTAAGCGAAGAACTCGCTTCATCATTAACAGAAGAAAAATTGGCCGATGTAAAGTCGGCCATCGTTGACAAAATCAAAACAGAATTGCTTGAACAGGAAGATTTTTATGCTTCGTTGGATGTATCCAAACTGCCAAAAGAGTTTTCAAAATCCCATTTTGACGAGGGTGTCCGTAAAGTAAACGCTTTGTCACGCCAAGCGGTCGACAAACATTTGGGCATTTCTGAAGAAGATAAAAAAGCGTGGAATCAGGACGAAGTGCGGGATATTCATAAATATATCGCCAAAGCCGTGGGGGTATATAAATCCAAAACGGGTGTTGGCTCGGATGATATCAGCAAACTTCAGGATGAAAACATGAACCTTAAATCCGCTCTTGCTGAACGGGAAGAATCCATCAAATCGCTCAACGACAAATTTGAATCAGAATTATCCGCCCGTTTGACCGCCAAAGAAACCGAAACCCTTGCCATGCTTGAGGCATCACGGTTACAATCGGCCATACCTGTCCCCGTGGGTTTGATATTTGACAAAGTGTTTTCGGGTATAAAATCAAAGTATTCCGTGACCGTTGAAAACGGTATTGCGGGTGTCCGTAAAAAAGACAACCCTTCATTCCGTGTACCAACTGCCGATAACAAAGGATATCTTACATTGGCTGATGTATTGCAAGAAGAATTGAAAGCCATGGGTGTATGGAAAGAAGAAGAGAAAAAAACCGAACCGGTCAGGATTTCCGTTGAACCGGGTAAAGGCGGAAAAATTTCTGAAAAAATAAAAGAAGCAATTGAGCGGGAAAACGCTCTTTTTAATTAGTTTTGTATCGGTTAAGGTAAATGAACAAAGGGGTTAAAAGCCGGGGTAACACTCGGCTTTTTTCATTATTATTATGTAACCGATTCCGCAAAAGGAAAACTATTTGCCCCGTTTTGCAATTATTTTACGATGCCCTTATACAAGATACCCAAAACAAATATACTTTCGCTCACAATTAGGCATATATCCGCCGTAGGATAGGGTCGTCACGACCGAAAACCAAAATCAATCTACGGACATTTTAATCTAAATATATGCCAATTACCAATCCTTCTTTATTTCAGACTTGTATTCCCAAAACCGCAGGCCTCGTTGATTACTTCGGTCGCAATGTACCCGAAGGCAGAGACCTCGGCCAATTAGCCTTTTTGCAATTCCTTCTTTCTTCTCAAAATCTTTCGGGTGTTCGCCGTTTGTCCGATGACATCCTTGGCGTTCCCGGTAAAAAAAGAGCGGTAAGAATGCAATTCAATACCCCGCTTTGCGTGAAAGTTTGTACCACCCCGTGGAACTGTCTTGACCCAAAGTGTGAGATTTCCCCCGCAATTCAATTCGCTGATTTTGAGATTCTTACCCAATATCATGTATGTTGTGACAACGGAGAACCCGGTGCAATGACATACGACGAAGCACAATTCGTTCAGTATTGTGAATTGAACGATGCAACCTTCATGCAAGACCGTTTTGCTGAATTTGATATGCAAATGCTGAAGGCTCTTGATGTTGAAATGGTTCAATTGCTTCGCACACTCATTCCCGCAACGAAAGAAATCACCATGCCGTTCTTCAAATTGAACACGGCTTCAGGTTTCAACGCTCTTACCGACGATTGGCTCTATTGGGTATCCGAAACCATCGCCGACGAAGGTATGGATTTCTCCAATTATGTATTGTTCGGTGGCCGTTTCATTAAGGCTATTCAGCACAAATACAAAATTGCGACCGCATCAACCGAGGGTTACGATATCACCAAAACTGCGGGTGACCTTCCTATGATGTATTACGACCGTAACTTTGATTCCATTTTCGGAACAAATTCTTTCGTTGCCATTCCGCTGAACGCTCTGCAATTGGTAACATGGAATCAATTCACAGGTGACAAAGTATTCCGTGGTGAGACTGCCATCAACGCAACTAAAACCGCTCCTCTTGGAAACGGTGCAAGTTTGACTTTTGATTATCAGTGGAGACGGGACATTGAATGTCCGAAATACACTTATTTCCCTTCTTTGTATGCGGAACTGATTAAGGCAATCCCCGGTTCATGCACGAACCCCGATGCCGACGGTATCCTCGTGTTCAAAGATTGTAATGTTCAGACGCTTCCCGTCTGCTAAAGGTAAGCCTAAAACACACCCCGCAAGTGTGAAGGCCTAAGGTGGGGGGGATAACCCCCCGCTTTTTTAATAACCTTACGACGATATGAACCTCAAAAAATTAGAATCAAAACTGCCTGAAATCGTCTTCGCTCAATTGCCGTTGGTGATTGAGAAATTTGAGGTTAATTCCAATCTTCGGTTGGCTCATTTTTTATCTCAATGCGCTCACGAATCAGGTGGATTCAAAGCCGTTCAGGAAAATCTGAATTACTCAGCCGACGGATTACGGAAGATATTTCCTAAATATTTCCCTACACCTGAACTCGCCAAACAATACGAACGCCAACCCCAAAAAATCGCTAACCGTGTTTATGCAAACCGCATGGGTAACGGTGACGAAGCATCGGGTGACGGGTTTAAATTCCGTGGCCGAGGCTACATTCAATTGACGGGAAAATCCAATTACATTGATTTCAATAAGTTTCTCTCCGGTGAAAGCGTCATTGAATACCCTGATTTAGTTGCCACAAAATACCCGTTGTTATCAGCCGCATTTTTCTTTTGGAAAAACAAACTGCACACTCTTGCTGACAAAGGCGGTTCAATTGCCGATGTAACTTCATTGACAAAGCGTGTCAACGGTGGAACTCATGGACTTGATGACAGATTAAAACGGTTTGAGGATTTTAACAACACACTCAATGCCTAATATTCAAACATTATTTGTCATTAAAGCCGAGGACGGGACACTCGTTCAAGCTGATACAGGATACGATTTAAGTACCGTTGTCGGTGGAATTGAAGTCCCTAAAGAAGTCGGCTCGGCTTACATAATTATCAATTCTGACGGGACGGTATCCGAATACACATACCCAAAAGGTGGAAGTAAATATGTTACCAAAGTCACCAACCAAGCCACGGGTGAAATTGCATACCTTGATGAAAAACCGGGCGAAGTATCCGATTTGCTGACCAATGAAAACTGCGATGCGTGTGTCGATGACCGTTCATCCGCCGTTACGATTGATTCATCATGTGATGCTCCCGTCTATGTCAAAATATGTGACCCCGTCGGTCAAGACAGAGAACTTATTTTCACCGATTCCGAACCCGTATGCGTAGACAACGGTGGGGATTTGACCACATGGCTTGTCCGTGAACGCATTGTATGGGATTCAGTCACATATCAGGAAATCAGTAGGGTCACCGAATACTCGGCCGATGGGTTGTCTTGGTCAACGACCGCACCAACAGGCACGATTACAGTAGGTTCATGCGAAGCACCCGTATTATCATGTGAGTTAATCATCACCACACCCGTACCGCTTTGCGTTCGGTTTGCTGACCCAAATGCAAACACTGACCCTTGTTGTGGCGTTACGGCTTACCTTTATCAGTCATGGGTTACCCGTGAAGTTATCAATTGGGACTCATCCGCTTGTATTGAAATAAGTCGGGTGGTGGAATATTCATCCGATGGTGTCACATGGTCAACAATTGCACCCGCAAACGCCACGCTTGGTGAATGCCCCGAACAAAATCCTGTTTGTTGCTCAAATGTTGGTTGTTGCCCACAGATATGCGAAGCCAACGGCGATGATTTATCTACTTTGTGTGCGTCACATAACTTCAGTTTCACTAAACCCGAATGTTGCAAAGTACTTGTTGAAACATCTATTGGAAATTTCACTATACCCGCAAACATTCAATCTTATGTCACTTCAGATTTTAAATGCACTTTCACCGTGGACAATGTATCCGTTGTTTCGGGGACTTGTTCGCTCTCGGATGTTCATATTATAGGTAATAAACTTAATTAATCAACCATGAATTCAATTCAATTTTTCAACTCAACCTCCTCAGGTAGCGATAAGAAAGCATCAAAGCCTGTCGTCATTCAGGAATCATTAACCATCGCCAACGGCACGGGCGGAGTACTTCAGCCGCTTGTTGATGTCCCCGCCGGGGATTGTGCGGGTTACGGCGGACAGATTGTAAATAAGGGGTGCTACGACCTTCAGGTTACCGCCAAATATCTTGATGGTGGTGATTGTGATTCGTGTACCGTTGACACGCTTACGACCACTTGCGTGACATTCTATGTACCCGCAAATTCAGTATTTCCCGTTCCCGATGGTTTCTTTGTGAAACTGCTTGTAGGAACGGTTGATTCAAACAAAGCATTGGTAAACAATACCACCGCCGTGGATGTAAGCATTTATTCGGCACATGCTCCTTCATGTAACGGTTGCGTGGCCGCTCCCGCATCAACCCCCGCCTTTGATGGTGGACGGGTTACGGTTCAAGGCGGTGCGGGATGGAGTACAGAAATTAATGGTTTCCCGACAGGTGGCGTTAATGTATGGCTTTGGAATGTGGACAACAATTTCAATTTGTCGCTGAACGGCCAATCAATTGCATCCGTGCAAGAAATCAATATGGAAGAAGGCAAACTGCAAACTTACCTTGACGGTGGTCTTACCGCTGATGATTTGATTTTCACCTCGGACAATGCTTACATTTTTGGTGGTTTCCCTTACGATTACCCGTCCGATGCCGTTGACCCGCTCGTTAAAGTAAACATTTCAGCCGCCGGGGCAGTTACCGTCACCGCATGGAGAGACGATGCTTACGAACCCGTTAAGTTTAAAAACGGTGCAACTTTCAGAACTCTTGCACCCGTTACCGACGAATGTGGAACAAATGCTATTAACTTTGGGCAGTCTGATTTGGAGTCACCAACAAACGCACAAGTGAGAGTGTTTTCAGCATAAAAAATAAATATAAATCTCATGCAATCAATTCAATTCTTTAATTCGTCATCGTCATCATCGTCACTTGTTGCCGTTGCTCCTGTCGTTCATCAGGAATACCTGACAATTTCAGCGGGTACGGGTGCGACACCACAAGATTTGCTGAACATTCCCGCAGGGGATTGTTCGGCTTATGGAGGTCAAATCGTAAATAAAGGATGTTACGACCTTCAGGCCGACATCACTTATCTGACAGGCGGTGATTGTGATTCTTGTACCGTTGACACATTGACCACCGAAGTAATATCCATCTACATTCCCGCTAATTCTGTTTTCCCGATTCCTGATGGATTTTATCAACTTGTACAGGTATCAACCGTTGACTCAAGTAAAACCGCAATTTCAAATACCACCGATGTAACGGTAAGTCTGCATTCAGCACACTCACCTTCTTGTGGTGGTTGTGTTCAGGCTCAATAATCATTTTAAAAGGCAATTCCGTAAATAATACTAAATGGAAAACATCTCTTTCAACCAAACTTGCCAAAGCAATAGTGCACTATATCAGGCGTGTGCCGATGGTGTACCGTACCTCGTACTTGTAAAAGACGGGTGTTGCGATGATAATGTATTGAAGTACATTAACATGGAAGATGGCTCGTTAACCACTACCCGTCCGACTAACCTTGTAATGGGTGCTTGTGACGAAGCGGTAAGCGGTAATTCCAATGTGTGTTTTGAGTTTACGGTTAACAATGCCGTAGTTTCCATCCGTGTGGCAACCGTCAACGGTGTGGTTACTTATTATGAAAATGATGTTGAGGTCACCAATTCAACCCGTATCAGCGAAATTGATGCTTTGATTGAAGGAGCAACTGCCGATAATGTGGTCTGTTGCCCGAATTGTCAAACGATTCCTGACGGTCAGGTATGTTATGAAATAACGACTACCAAAACATATCAGGCGGCGGAAGCCTTTGATATTGAAAACGGAACACCCGGAGTTCCTGAATACATTGCAAAAATTTATCTTCGCAACATTGCGACGGATACAATGATGCAAGAAATAAATTTTTCACCCGCACTTCAGGTGTGGAATGGAACATCTCGTATCAGCACGGCGGCTTTAACGACCGCATTGACCAATGCAGGGTACCTTACAAAATGGCAACTTGCTGACCCAAGGATTGACCGTTTTGAGGTTCAGAATGACGGTAACATCACTCATGTTTATGTTTTTGATGAAGCCGATGCGTACACTAATGCCAACCGTATTGCGAATCATGGCGTAGATTTTTCATTAAGTAGCACAGGTTCTCCCATCTCTTTTGGTCAACAATTCGGAACTTACACAAATGTGACAAGTACATCCGTTTCGTCATATAAAACTGTGACCGCCAATGGCATTACCGATTACTACAAAGATGATGTATTGTTGACCAATGCGACAGATATTGAAGCCGCACAAACTGCGATATTGACCGCATTGCCTGAAAATGTAATATGTTGCCCTGATTGTGGTGGCGGTGGCGGTGGAACATTAACCAACACGCTGACTGCGGGGCATGACATCGGAACTTATACCGACGGCGACGGTAATGTGACCACCATCAGAGAAACGGTTACTTCAGTTGAAACCAATTCTGACGGTTCGTTTACATTCACTAACGAAGAAGGTACTGAAACAATTATACCCGTAACACCATGTAAGTCGTTTTATGAAAAACAGACTTTCACGGCGACGGCGGGACAAACAACCTTTACATTGCTGACCGCTCCTTCAGGTGATATTCATTTTAGCCGTAATGGTTCAACGCTACACGATTTAGCGGCGGCGGTGTCGGGAACGACGGTTACTTATGTACCCGCTCAAAATAACAATGAACCTTTACTTGCAAATGACCGTATTGACATCTCGTATGTCTACACCATTTGCACAGGCACGGCTACCGTTGTTGATGGCTCTGAAACCAAAGTCACGGCGGGAACAAATACCACCGTTACAGGTACAGGAACTATCGCCGACCCGTATGTTGTATCAGCAACGGGCGGAAGTACTGCGGGCATCGGTAACTATGCCGTGTTGAGCAATTTGTCGGGACAAGCTTTATCAACCGGAGTTACGATTGATTGGCAAAGCATAAATGATTCCTACGGTTCGCTTGTCGTCGCAGACCCCGGCACAAACACTTTGTTGTTAAAGGCGGGATATATCTACGAAATTGAAACCGAAATGCAAATGCAGTTTGCTAACTCAGGCTCGTTCATGAATTACGGAATATACCGTGGCACAACTGCGGCAAGTCAGACCACAGCGGTTGGAACAAAAGGTAAAATACGACCTAACACCGAAACTTTCGCCAACGGTATGTTTGACATCCCCGCTCAAGGCTTTGTTGTCGCAACAACCGACACTTATGTTTCATTAAAAGTTGATAACGGAAATGGAACAACACAGAACTACGAAGGTGCTACATTTTTCAAGGCTAAAGTAATCGGCAAAATCTGATGGCATACAACCTGAATATTGACCGCTTCGGAAATGAGCAACAAAACGGCGTGGTAGGTCATGCCGTCTACGCTCATAGTCCAAATGTGGCTTCTATTCCAAACAACACGCAAACAAATGTGACTGCATACGGAACAACCGTAGTTAATACAGTAGGCGGTAGTTGGAATGCGACAACGGGCGTATTTACTTGCACAAGGGCGGGGAACTATCAGGTGTACGGTCATTTGGAGTGGTTTTCCGGTTCGTGGGTGATAGGGAATAGTTTCACGACTCAACTTCTCAAAAACGGGGCGGTGTTTGCCGCATCACGGGACATCATTCAGGCCGCTCATACATCGGTTCACCAATCCCTTCCTACGAGCGGTATTGTGACTCTTGCCGTTGGGGATACGGTGCGTATGTCCTCCATACAAGTGACCGGTGCGACTCGGGCGTTGACTGCATCTGTGTTTACTTCATTCCACATTCACGAAATTTAAAATATGGCTTACTTTAAAAATATTGACCGCTTTGGTAATGAGTTGATAGATTATTACCCACCGCAAACCGTTCAGGCGTTTAAAAATTCGTCTCAATCAATACCGAATTTGGCTGACACGACTGTCTCGGGATGGACTAACCAATTAGACACGAGCAACGGTGCATGGAATTCAACCACAGGGGTGTTTACTGCCAACAGGGCGGGATATTACAGAGTATCAGGATATGTTGTTTATACCAACGGACAAACATGGGCCTCATCCGTGGTTGTTTCAACTCATATTTCAAAAAATAATTCGAGATATGCCGTTTCGTTTACTTCAGAAGAGGTTAACCACAATCAGCATGTTATGACGCCTACCGTTACGGCGGTCGTTCAATTAAATGTCGGTGAAACAATAAGCCTTACAACTTGGCAAAATAGTGGAAGTGCAAAGACTTTATGGTTTCAGTCAATTACCACATTTCCTAATTTCCCGTTTTTCATTTCAATAAACGAAATCGTTTAAAATAGTTATGGCAACATACATCATCAAGGCGACATACATAGGCTCCAATGCGGGGCCTTTTGACATTGTTGATTCGCTTGGAAATACTTTGGCGACAGGCATAACCGCCGCCGAAATCCTTGCGGGTTACCAAGTAACCGTTGATGATGCGGCCACATCTGTAACATTGTTATCGGCTGATTGCGGTTCGTTTGTTATTCCGATTGTCCCGGGGACGACGACGACTTCAACAACAAGCACGACATCAACTACGACGGTCGCCCCGACAACCACGAGCACGACTTCCACAAGTACTACCACAAGTACTACCACACTTGAACCAACCACAACGACTTCTACAAGTACTACCACAAGTACAACATCAACGACCACATCAACTACATCCACAACATCCACCACTACTTGTGATTGTTCAATCACGGCTGAAGGTGATGTGTATGTTTATGAAGGTCCGGCTGAAGCAAGCACGACGACCACGACCACTACGGCCGCCCCGTTTTATTGCACGATGCCTCAATATACTGCGACACGGACGACGGCTAATCAAAATACAGACTGTGAATACAATGCTATTTTGGTAACAGCTGAATATCCTCCAACTTGGGGCATTGATGTCGGAATTGTTCATGTAACAGATGAAAATGGAAATATATTAGGCAGTCCGCAACAAGTCTGCAGTCCATACCCTGAGCAAAATTCTTACTTTATTAACTATGATTTGGGGCCTAATGTGGGGTATCTTTTAGATAATGGTGCAACGACATTAACAATCACCGCACAAGGCCCGAAATGTTTTAATTCAGTAACGGTAACTGTTCAATAATATGGCAAAAAGTATAAATATAACCTACGCCCTTATTGGTGCTTGTCACACAACTTTCACCATAACCGACAATCTTGGTAATGTAGTGGCTCAAGGTGTAACGGGTGCGGAATTAACTCAAGACTTTAATGTTTTGGTTGACGATGCCGCAACTTCAATCACGGTTCATTCCGAGAATTGTTCGGTAACGCACAACCTTGATTTGCCTGAATGTTTATTGGCGGGTATTGAAGTGACAAAAGAATGTAGTTGTTATGTTTCACCTGAAAGTTCTTCAATAAGGGCTGGTAGTAAAGGAAGTAATTACGGCGGTTACGGTGAATATCCGCCTGATAAACTTTACCAACTTTCTCCAATTTGGGATAAATGTGTCGGGGGTTATACTTTTGATGGTTATTATACAACTTGTTCCGATTTAAGAGCAGTATTACTTTGGCCACCCGATGCGTGTGACGATAAACGGGTTGAAATTATTTTGTATAGAGGGTCGGATTATACTGATAAAAGCATTATTCTCACAAGCAGTTCGTTTTACGCAAGTAGTGATGAACTAAAAGCGGGGTGGATGGTTCCAAGCATAATTCAATGGAATGATGGTTCTTCATCGCCGTGGTCTCCAAATAGCGGCCGTGGATGGCTTGCCGGTGTTCATTTCAAAACAGAATGCGGTGAGTATAAAATGTACAACTACGCAACTTATTTTGAGACCTATGCACCATTTGGTTCCAACGGACTTTATTAATTTGTCACATGAAATTCAAAGTTAAACTTTCACAAATAGGCTCGTCCAACACGACCTTTACCATTAAAGACCAAACAGGTCTTGTACTTGCCACGGGTGTGACCGCCGCCGAATTGCTTGCGGGTTATGAATTTGTAGGTGCAAGTGGTGTGACTGAAATCATTGTATCGGGTGACAACCCTTGCTTTAATTCAATATCAACTACTAATATCGTAGATGTCACCCCGACAACAACGACATCAACTACCACAACTACCACAACTACCACGACAACTTGTGATTGTGGAAGAAGTGGTCTGAAGGTTACAATTGTTGATGGAAAATTTAACTTAATATATGACCAAATTTCGCCTTGCTTAAAAAGTGAGCTCGTAAACATAGTTGACGATTTAGGCAATGTTTATCTTTTAGGCAATGTAACTTCAAGATGGCCGTTAACTTTTGATACAATCGGTGGCCCGGCATTGCTTACTATTCCTGACCCGATGCCAAGCACGATTACCGTCAAATATTTTGATGCTAATGTATGTGCCGCATTTGAGGATAGTGCTTCCGTGCCAACGACGACCACATCAACCACAACTTTACCGCAGTTAATTCCATTCCCCGCCGGTGAACCTACAACATTTCCGCCAAATTATGCCTGTGATTCATATATAGCAAATGGGCCTACACTTACCGTGTATTCACTTGATAATCCTCTTGTTGTTGGAAGTACTCTTTCCAATTCAGACGGAACACCACTTGCGGTTTTGGATGCTTATTATCCTATTGAAATAAGTTCCGGACGGATATTAATTTACAGAGTAAATTCATTAAGTCAAATTGAATCTATTACGCTTCAATGTTTAAATACATATTTTCAAGCTACTAACATTGTTCCTTTTGCTGATGTTTGTAATGAATTCGGAACAATTGGTATAACTCAAAATGTATCAATTCATTCCATTGACACGCTTGCCATCGGAACGCTTATTTACAGATTTGAAAACGGAAATATTGTTCCATGGAATCCGGGTTCATTTTTTGGAATCAGCGAAGACGGCGTGACTGCGAAGATTTATGGAGTAGATGAAACGACTTCAACTATTAACTATATTGATCCGTCATTCTGTTAAATGCGACTGATTTACTTATGTTCCCAACCCGCAACCCTCTATTACGCTTGGCAAGTAGAGGTCATGCTGACCAACTTTCTTGAAGTCGGAATAAATCCAACCGACATCCACATCGTTTCAAGTCATTACGGGGTTGTCCCCGAAGCTTGGAACAAATTGGTGGCTAAATTCAAGGGCGTGAAATTTGCGTTTTACAGGGACACAAGGTCAAATCCGTCTTACATTTCATCCGTCCGTCCGCACATACTTGAGAAGCATTGGTTGGCAAACCCGTCACTTGCTCAATCTCGTGTATTGTACCACGACTGCGATATTCTGATTCCACGCAAACCTGATTTTGATTCATTGCTTGAAGATTCAAATGTCTATGTAAGCGACACGGTGTCATACATCGGGGCGAAGTATATCTCATCCAAGGGGGAAGACTACCTTGATTTGATGACAGATATTGTCGGGGTGAATAAACAGACCGTCATTGATGAGGAACAAAATAGTGGCGGGGCACAGTACTTGTTGAAATATGTGGATGCCAAATTTTGGAATAAAGTATACTACGATTCCGAAACATTGTATCGGGTAATCACTCGTAAAATAGCCAAAGACAAACCGAACCATCCGCTTCAGATATGGACGGCAGATATGTGGGCGGTGTTATGGAATCTGTGGTGGTTGAATATGCGTGTTAAGGTAACGCCGTTGCTTTCATTTTGTTGGGGAACATCGCCTGTTGAACAATACGATAAGCATCAAATCTACCACAATGCGGGTGTCACATCGGGCGAGTCAATGTTTTATAAGGCGGCATATATCAATAAATTGCCTTACTATTTAGACCTTTCAAAGATTGACCAACGGTTCGCCAATTATAGATACGCTGAACATATTGTCAAGGTCGGTAAAACCTCTTGCCTGAAATGAAAATATTATGGGCGACATACGGCGGGAAAGATGTCACCAACACCGTTGCCAATAAAGTCAAATCAGACAGATTGGTAATCAAAGCATCTAATTCGGTATTCGGTGATTTATTGCCCGGGGTTAAAAAATCTCTTCAGGTTATGACCGATGTAGGATTTTTCACCGCCGAAGAAAACGATTGGCTGATGGCTCCTAAACCAAAGAGCAAACGGGCGGGTGTGTGGTATTCCAACAACAACCACGAAGGCACGAATAAAGCAAGTCTGATGAATCTTCAGAAACTGCGTGGTGGTGACATTTACACTTCGGTATGGGAATCAATTAAAGGTAATCCGTTCCCTGAATTTGTAAGTTCTTATAAAATATCAAGCCATCTGAACATCGCCATGCAAGTTCTTGGTTTGTTGTATGTGCTGAAACAAACGGGTGACTACGACTATGTTTCATTCCTTGAGCATGATGTATTGTACCCCGCCGATTATTTTGAGATTGAAATACCTGAAGAAACCAAGATTGCGGCCAACATGAACTACCACGGGATATGCCCGAATGGATTTCAGAAAAGAATGGCTGACCATGAACCTTTGCACCAATTGACTATGGAAGTTGGTTTTGCCATTGCTCATTTTGAGGCACTTGTTTTATCGTGCATCCAATCGGGTGGCGGTGGATTGGTTGAACCTAACGACAAAAAGGTTAGGGTTCACTCAAAGGGTAAGGCAATCCATGTCAACCATGGCAAAAACTTTACATCCCATTACAACATATATTCAAAAGAAACTACTCAACACGATGAAGAATGGGGTTCGGCTGAAGAACTTATTAAATGTTTAAACATATAAATCCATGCTGATTCACATCCCTAAATACTGTTGCGTCATTGACACATCTTGTCAAGTAATTGGTTTAACATTAACTGCCGTATAACTATGAAAAAGTTTCTTTACGAATTATTCCGTGATGACAACAATCTGAACGAAAAGTCTATTGTTGGTTTCCTCGCATTCGGTATGATGGTCATGTCATTCCTGATAGACATCGTAACAGGATGGATGGGGCGTGAGTTTCTTATCAATGAATTCATTTACGATGGATTTCTTGTAATAACGCTTGGCTCGTTTGGTATTGCATCTATTGACAAATTCATCAACAACAAATCATCCAAAAACAATGGAGGAACAGAAACCGAAGCCTAAAAAATCTAAGCCTAAAAAGAAGGCTGAACCAAAAGAAGGCGGAATAAAGATTGGCGGGATTACCATGCCCGTTTCGTTTGAGCAATTTGCCAAGAATCCCGTAGCCGCCGTTGGGTTTTGTTTGCTTGTTGCCGTGGGGTATTTATATCTTGACGGTAAGGGGCAATTTCAGGAATTGATTGACGGGCAAGGTCAAAAAATACAAACACTTGAAGTGAAGGTTGACGCATTGCATGACCGACTTCGCAAAGCCGATTCGCTGATGTCGGCGGCACAGTCAAAAATCAAAACGCTTGAAGACATAGGTCAAATACCGAAATGATGAATGGAAAAAAAATTACGGCCTTTTTGGTTGTCGTTATTTTGTGCGGTTGCTCTCAATATGATTCGTATAAAGGCGGTTTGGATTCATTGGTTTTTGCCAATGTTGACAACCGCTTGGATTCGTTGGCGGTGGGTATTGTATCCACTGATTCCGCAATAAACAAAGGGTTCAAACAAATTGCATCCACCATTACGGGACTTAAAGAAAAAGTTGTTAAACTTGAAAATGAGGTAAAACAATTACGGAATGAAAACAAGAAATTGCGTGAGATTATTAATACTTATCGGAATGGTGGTAAGCCTTTCGGGTTATTGCCAATTGAAGAGAGCAGAAATAAGAATAATTGACGGCGACACCGTTCTTATCATGCCGTCTAAAATCGGCAATGATTTAAACCAATCGTTTCTTAAATTATCCGATTCTTTAAAGTCAGCATCATCACGGTATAAAAAACTTGAAACCAAGTATTTGTCCGAACAAATAAAACATCTTGAATACCAAAAGGGGGCGGAGGCTAAATTGATCGCCAACAAAGTATTGCTTGACCAAATGAACAAATATGTGGATGATGAACGGCGTAGGCATAAAGTTGACCGTGTGATTGATTGGGTGGCGTTCACAGGTGTGATATTGTTCATAGGCGTGTACGCTGATTTCACAAACCAATGAAAAAAACAATATTTTACCTGATAGTTGCTTTCCTGATTGGGATGTACCTGATTATGTGGTTTACCAAAGACCGCCAAGTTGAAAAGACAATCATTGACGGACAAGTTTACGAAGTAATCAAAAGAGAAATAGATACCGTTGTTGTAACACATATTCAGACTGTCGTCAAACAAGGCAAGGATGTGTTCCATGACCGCCCTGTGTATGTGCCTGTTACGGGTGTTGTGGATACGGCGGCAATATTAAGGCACTACAATTCATTACAGGCCATTACAGACACTTTAACGCTCGACCGTGGTGTTGGTATGGTTGTAATAAAAGACACGCTATATCGCAACCAATTGCGTTCCCGTGTATATGAAGCTACGCTGAACCAAACGACCATCTCTGAAAAAGTATTCCTGAAAAAGCCGAACAAATCTCATTTATGGGTCGGAAGTCAGGTGGCGGATGTAGGTCTTTCAGCGGTTATCGGATACCAACCAAAAAAAGGAACCTCAATGTATGAGGTCGGCGTGAATGTTCTGAACCCCGGGGGATTCGTAGGAGTGCGGTTTAGAATTAAATGATTTGCCCTATCTTTGAGTCATGGTTGAACTCAAATTTTTAAACTTGTCTTTATTCCAAAAAGTGTACGCCCCAAACATGACCGTCTATCGGATATCATCAGGCAAGTACACCAAGCAAGAAGCCGAAACTTTAAAAAAGGCATTGACCAAATTCAAGACTGACATTGAAGCCATGGTTAATAAATCGGTCATCATGCACGATACAGATTCGGCGTTCACATTGCCCATAGAATTTGAATTAGGCGACCCGTCTCAACCCGCCATTGATATACCCGACCCGCAACCGAAGTTGCCTGTAATGTCAAATAAACGGGCAAAGCCGACCGTTCCCAATGTGCCGTTGAAACCCGCACCTAAAGAAAAGGTTGTAATACCAAATCTTGAACCGTACAAGTTTGCCGAACGGCCGACACGGATGCCCCGTAAAACCGTTATGAGTTGGAGTCAGGATTAGCAGACGGCAAATCAACTTCACCGTCAAGACGGATGTATTCTTCCAATGCAAGTGTGTCGTCGGCATAAAGTTCCACACGGTGGATGATGCCGTCATCGTCAATACCTCTTGAAGATTGTATGGCGGCGTTCACCAATGCGAAAAAATTGTAAGGATTGTCTTCGTCAATGTTAGTGAATGAATGTGGCGGGGCGACGGCTTCGTGTGTCACAGGGTCAATAGGCACGATATAGAATGCCTTTATAAAATCGGTGTTATCCATACCCAAAATTAATTTATTTCAGGTAATAGACCATATATTCGGGCACAAGGTTCGCAATAATCAAGACGGCGTTCCCGATATGTTTCAAGTGGTGCGGTGCAGTTCATACAACCACGGTCGTAGGATTTATGACCGTTCCAAATAAAGGAATAATCATAAGGGGGAATTTTGTTGAGTTTTTTACCCGTGGTGCGAGAATGCCCCGACTTGTAAGAACCGTTTGAGAACCAATTGCCGTTGTGCCATTGCCCCGCCTGTTCGTTAATGATTACCGATTTACCGTCTGAATCAAGGAACACGATTTTAGAACCGTTGCCAATATCACGGGCGACATCGGATTGGTCTTGTCGGTTAAGATAGAATTTTGGGTTTTTAAGTTTCAAGACCGTTTCGTTGTAGGTAACGGTGTCCGACTTCCCGACCAAAGGCGTGATGGGTATGATACCGTTATGAGCAAACGCAAGGTTTCGGTTAACACGGAACGGGTGACAGTTTTGTAAGTTGATTCCGCCATGGGTGGCTATCCGAAAATGAAGAACGATAGGTGAATCGGGGTTAGATTTTTTTATCTTTTTGTACAAGCGGAATATTCGGTCATGGTCATCAAGTGTTCGGTCAATGACAAGTCGGTTTTTCCTGATGTAAAGAATTCCCGTCCCGTCAGGATTCCGTTCCTGACAGGTGTTGAAAGTTTCACGGGAAATAGCGGGGGCGTTAGCGGGGTTCAGAATGATGATGCACATAGTTATAAGGTTTAAAGGGTGTTAACGATTGCCATAGCGTGTTCCAAGGTGTAGTTGTTATAGTTTCCGTAGGTACGGGCGGCAACCACAGTACGAGTCAGCATGGATTTAAGTTTGGCGGGGGTGTAGATTTTACGAAGATGTTTGCCAAGTGAAGTGTTCGGTCTGACCGCATTTTTGATGAGGTTGATGATTCCGATTTCGGCGTCAGTATGGAAAGAGTGGTAAGACCGTGGGGACACAAGTATCCGCATCAGTTCCACCCGCCATTTAAGTTGTTCCAAGTTATTCACGGCGGGGAAAATCCGAAGTTCAATTCGGTTGTTTTTCAAGGCCAAAGATTGGTATTTGTTACCGCCCGAGTGCATGATGTCAGTCCAAGTTTTCGCACCGCAATAGTGGTTGCGAACCCGTGAAGGATACATCCCATACAACAGGTTGATTGAGTGTTCAAAAAGTTTCGCAGTTTGAATGGTAGACAAACCACGGCGTGAAATGTTGATGTGGCCACCGCAACGGGATGAAGCGTTACCGTTGATGAGGTTTTCAACAGGTTTTAAAGAGGCATTAATCACAGATTCGTTGTGCAACGGAAGAACGGGGGAAACCATTTCGTATCCGATGTTGGAATCAAGTGAACCGTCCCGTTCGAGTTTCCAACCCGATTGGGCAAGCACGGCACGGGCAGATTTATTGTGGGTCAGAATGATGTCCGACTCTTTTTCAATTTCAAGACCAATCAGGAAATTATCATCGGCTGAAGTCACATCAACATTGATGCCCGAGTGGTAGTTCAAAAGACGGGATTGGTGGGCGTTGGTAAGTTGAGTCATTGGATACCATCCACGGCGACGGTCAAAGTTATTTTCGTGTTGGTAACCGTAACCAAGTGAGTAAGCATATTCAGGGAGCATGTATTCGTTGTTCACGAAGGCAATCAAACCGTGGGCCTTATCGGAATCAGAACACATCAATGGGTTCACATGGATGATTGAGCGATTACGGGACACCGCCACGGTAACGGCTTGGCAAGTCAGGTAAAGTTGTTTGCGGGACAAAGTGAAATCGTAAGCGGCAACATTACCGGGGGCGATGGGGTGAGGGATAGGTTGGTTTTTCATGGTTTCGGGGTTTTGGTTTTTTTTGTTCCGAATCATGACACAAATAACGGTCGACAAATGTAATAAAAAAAACATTTGCTGAAAAAGTTATCCACAATTTATCCACAATTTATCCACATTCTAAAAAACATTATGTTAAATAGAATTCTTCCAATCTTCAGAAGAACCTCTGTAATTCGTTTATAGGCTATTATTTTTTTCGGGGCATAGACATATATTCGTCTATGATTCGTTTGGCTTCGTCAAATTGTACGACGAAACAAGCCTTATATCCAAGTGTGGTTAATCTTGCCAATACCAATCTTTGTTCTTCAAGATGAAGGTTTCGTTTTAATGTCCCATCTTTTTTGTAAGGACTTTCTCGTTTAAGTTCCAACGCCAAACCATGATACCCGCCCGTGGGGTAATAAATAAAAATGTCAGGCCATGCCCGGCATGACTGCAATTGCTTGTGTCGGACGGCTTGAAACATAGACATTCTCATGCCTGAAGAATAATCCGTTCTGAACAAAATCTCAGGGTAACTTAATTTAAGATATGTAACAACCGCAAGATGAATGTCCGCTTCCCGTGACCGTATTCTTTTCATGCGAAAATAACGGCATACAGTCCTTCGTACCCCGGGATGGTTTTAAAATTACTCATATTTTAAACCGTGTTTCGGGTGAATTTACATTTGCTTCAGGGAATTTGTTAAGAACATCACGACCATGGGCATCACGATAATGAACATAGTATTCGTTCACGCACAACACATTAGTTTTTACTTCCCGTTCAACTTCACGGGTTTTAATGACATCTTTTGAACAGATGGGGCAAAAGGTTTTTATTTCGGTTTTCATAAGGTAAAAAAAAGGCGGGAAAAAATGGCCGTCACCGACCCCCGCCCGTAGTTGATTAAAATGGAGGTTCGTTTTGTTTTTTAGGTTCGCTGATTCGGATGGTGTAGTCAGGGCGGTTTTGATTTTCTCCTTTCTCATTTGGGAAAGCAACAAGTTGATGCTTTTTGCCGTCAATTTCCACGGTGATTGAAAGATATTCCTGACCTTTTATTGAGCGTTTCACCCAAATGCCGCCGACATTTTTTGCCGAGGTTTTACCGTTTCCTTGGTTGTTTCCCTGATTGTTTTGATTTTGATAGTACATGGTTGTTTTAGTTATTATTGGTTTAAAAATTCATTTAGTGATTTGTCCCCGTTGAATACATCACCCAAAGATATTTTAGGTTTCAAGCCGACACGGGACATTATCTCATCGGCTTTTCGTTTTCCATCGGGATGTTCGTAATACAGGATTGGTTTGCCAAGTCCCATCTCCAATGCCCATTGTTGGAATCCGTCTTTGATAGTTTTCGTTTTTTCATCCAATTTATCAGCGGTTTTTTGTTGTTTAATTTCAGAAACAATAAATCGTTTTTGAGTGCATACATTTCTACCGATGAACGAACGGAATATTTCACGAATCTTATTTCTTGTACCGAAGATTCCGTTATGGTTGCAACGGGTATATCGTCGTAGCATATAGTTGTTGGGGTTAAGGTTAATCGTTTTCTCCTTTCCATTTCCGTATGAAAGATTGTTTAATCCGTTCGGCTTTCTCAATTCGTTCCACCATGTTTTTTTGGACAGATTCGTTTGCCTTGATTTCAACAAAGAACATCCGTCGGTCAACGGGTAGGTCAAATGTGTGTTCCACCTCGCCCGTGTAAAGATTGGTGAAATCTTTGGCAAGGTAATATGCGAGAAACGAAGTCGGCGTTTTAGTCGCCAACATTTGGAATTGCAATTGGTAGTAATAAGTTTTAGTTATCCCGCCGAATTCATCGTCTTTGTCTGATTTCAGATACCAAGTCAATTCTTCAAAAAATGTAACGGGTTGAGGACATTTGACATCAAGCACGGCAATAGGTTCAAGGTTGTCGTACAGTACGCCGTCGGGCGATGCCCCCGCAATCGGACTTATCGGGTAATATTCCTTGGAGCAATATGTGAACGGTAATCCCGTCATTGAGCAAAACGAATCAAAAGCTTCTTTCTCGTTTGACACCCCGTGTTCAATTGCTGATGAAGTAAATTTTTTGCGGAATCCCGTGTATTCCTCAATTGCCTTTTCCATTACATAAGTCATCGCAGTTTCGGACAATTTTCCCGCATCTTTGTCGGCTTTAGAACGGGGGTCTGTAAAGAGTTTCCAAATTTCTGAAGCCGTGAATCGGCCTATCCGTTTCCGTGCCCATTCATCATGTGAATTTAACATAAAAATTAAATTGGTTTATTTTGATTTAAACAGTTCCTGTTACCCATCCCGTGATAAGATTTCGCACCCCTTGGGTGGATAAATTCGTAGACCCGAAATCAGTAGGGTCTTTTTTGTTATTCCCGCAAACAATGATTCGTCCGAATATAGGTTGTTTGTACCCCGAAAGCATTGTTCCGTATTTTACTTTTTTGATTTCAGCATGACCCGAAAAAAGACCTTCTTCATCCACAAGAAGATTCGTTACTCCGTCAAGTCGCACGAGTTCAAATAAGTCGCACCCCGCCCCGATTGTTTTGGTGATTCCATCAACGGTAAGGGACATTTCAAATGAAGTAACTTCCCGCACGAAAGGGTCAATTACGCATACCTTGATTTTAGTGGTTTTATTCATTTGTAATCAACTGTTTTTTACGGTCGGACAATGCACGGAGTAATTTAGGTTCGTTGTTACAGACCTCTTTATTTTCGTTGTATAAGGTCGTAAGTTGTTCCACCGTGGTGGCGTTTTTGACGGCAGTCATAAATGAACCAAGCGTGGCTTCGTTTGTGGGTGCAGTTGCAGTTGTCGGTTGTGTTGCACGGCCGTGGTCGTTCGTTGCATCCGAGTCCGCCACATCGTCAAGACCGAAAAGGTTTGAAAGTGCATATTTCCCCGCATACGATGAAGCCGTCCCCGTGAGTTGTGGTTCGTCCATCCCTTTGCGTGATTCTGATTCCCGGGCAAACCCCGTAGCCGTGTAAGTCGTTTCGCCGTTGGATAATGTGGCGACTGCTTTAACATAGATTCGGTTGCCTACCAAAATGATGTCATCATTTACCGTGACATAGAATCCAAGCGGGTTGATTATCAATTTCACGGCTTCCAAGATATCTTCTTTGGAGCGGTATTTATACCCCGCAAATTTGTTTAATTGGTTTTTTGGGGCTTTCACCAAGGCCTGAATTTGGGCGAAGGTGACGGGTTGGGTTGATTGCTTCATTTTTCTAAAGATGGTTGAATTTCGGCAATAAGAATATCAGCGGAAAATGATGATTTAAGCACATCTTTAGACACGATAGCCGTGGCGTGGGCAACCGCCTCATCAAAAGTTCGGGTTATTCCGACGGGAACAGAATCCAAATAGAAGTCGTCTTTTCGGACAATGATGGCTTCCGTTGATGTGCCATATCTGTAATAGTGGAGCGTGTATTTGCTCATAGTATAGAAGGGGTTAGTTTGTTTTTCAAATATAAATAAAGTTTTCAATAGACATACAATCGGACAATGTTGTCAGCTATTTTTTTTCGGGAATATTTCCTGTCTTTCGGAAGTTTTCCTCTCTTGACCCATTTTGCTATTCTTGCGGTCATCCGAAGACCGTCAAAGTGTGAATGTCCGACTTGCACATCTACATAATCGCCCGGTTTCATATTCCGCACGGCGAGAAAGAAAGGACAGTCATAATCAAGTTGGAGCATTTTTGGTGAGGTTGTTTGTTCGTTGTTCATACAAATTTTAGGTTGGTTTGTTTTTTTGTTAGTTTATAAATAGATAAAAAAATGCTGAAGTAACGGCCATGCCAAGCACAATGCCGAGAATTGAACCGACGGTTATGCAAATGAATAAGTCCTGTCTCATTTCGTCCGCCCAATAAATCCTTTTGGCACGACGAACAACTGCGGTGGAGTGAATTTTCATTTTTTTTTAGGGGTTATTTTTTAAACACAGATTTCCAATTTTTTGCCCGTTCTTTCCGTTTGCCGTAGTTTAAGCCACGGTACATTGGATAAGTTTCCTGAAGTTTTTGTCTGCACCGGCGGATGGATTCGGCGGGGGTAAAATGACCTTTTGAATATTCGCTTAAGAATTCAATAGCGGATATGTTAGGGTTAGTTTTCATTTCGGCTTCGGTGAACCATATCACCGAGCATAGCAAGTCATCGTTATCCCGTGTGCGTGGGTCTTTCTCAAGTACATATTGGATGCGGTCAATTAGTTTGCTCATTTATTTTTTAGGGGTTAAAGGGGTTTCAATAAGATTGTCCATAATTTCGTTAAGATGGTCAACAAAAATGTCGGAGACGGTTTCGGTAATCTCGCCATGTCGGTCAATTAAGTGAACATCGTACAGGTCTTTCCATGAAAGCGTCACGGCGACCCATCCTTTGTGTAAGCGACCCGATACCTTGTATAAAAGGCAATTTCCATTGTGCATTTCTTTTTTCGAGACACCCCATGACCAATAAGCCATGCGGTAATAAGAAACGGCGGAATGAGTTTCGGAGGCGTCAAAATCCCGCTCACCGATTTTTTTAGCCACGGAATTGCGTTTAGATGCGGTAGTCATTTTTTTAAGGGGGGGGTTAGATTATTGGTATTGGAACATGAATTTTTTTGCGTTCAAGTCACACACGCCACAGTAATTAATCATATCAGAGAAATTGTAAGTGACGGCAAAGGCGATATTGTTAGCACCGTTATTAAGGGCGGTGAAATACATCGCATCTTCGTAAGTATGGAATGCGTGGATAATTCCGTTGGGTTTGTTTTCGCTGAAACCAAGAACCCAAAAATTAGCAGTTTGACGAGTTTTCATTTTTTTAAGGGGTTAAATTTTTTCGTTTTGTTTGATGATGTAAATAACGGAAAAAGTTTCCACATGTTCCAAACATTTGCTGAAAAAGTTATCCACAATTTATCCACAATCAAAACGGCGGGGAAGAATCATCCCAATCGGGTAGTATAGTCGTGGTATTGGTTTTCGGTAATGCCGACAATCGTAGTTCTGTTTGTTCGTCGGAACGGTCGTATTTAGGCTCTGTAAACGAACGAACGACAACGGGTTTAACCGATGTATATCCGTAAGGTTCGGGTGGCGCTGAAGTCACGGATTGACGCCGAGGGCACTGTCTGAATTGTTCGCCGATAAGCGTTCGCATCGGGTCAAGTCCACCAAATAAGAAACGGCGTGACGACCAATCAAAAGTAAATGCGGACAATCCTTTTTTGCCAACCGTTTTTTGCCGTCTTATTTTTTTGGAATGCAATTCCGCATCCGTACCCGTCGGATTAGTTTGGTGTTGAGGTCGGTGGAAGATTACGATATTGTCCGACTTGTTATTCCACATCGCCCCGTCTGCCAAATCAAAAACATCGGGGCAAGGATAATTCCCCGTGCCATCTTTTTGAAGTTTGTGCGGATGTGCGACCATGGTAAAGTAAACATTGTTTTGTTGGGCAAATCGACTAAAGTCCGATAAAACAAATTCAAGATATTTGTCCGTCCGACCGCCCGCACGATTGTAATCGTTGGTTAGCTGATTAAAAGGGTCAATGATTACCCCGTCAATTTTTTCCTTGACGATTAGTTCCAAAAACCGCTCCTTGACATATTCAGGGGTAGGCGTTAATTCAGCGGGATAAATGAAAAAGAAATGCGATGAAACCCAACGGTAGGCCTTCAGGTAATCGTCTTGAGTTGGTTTGTTAGGATTGTTTGGCGTCAGTTCACACGCAAGTAATATTTCCACGAGGTCATGGTAGAATTCATGTGCGGGGTTGTCTTCGGGGGCAAAAAGTGCCCATTTTTCGTCGTATTTCAAAGACCGCATTAATAACATCCATTTTAAAAATGTTGACTTGCCATAGTTTCCGATGCCCGATAAAACGGTCAAATCACCCCGGCGCATTTTCCAACGGTCGTCTATGTCGGGTACACCGATTCCTTTGACATTTTCGTACCCGTTCAAATAGATTGAAAGTGATTGTTCTTCAACGGATTCACCCCATATTACATCTTTCGGTTTAAGGTCATTGTACGGTGTGCCATCAATTGAATCAACATCTTCGTTATTGCTGACCGTATAAAAGCGTTCGTTGGTTAATTCGGCAGAAGCGAAAATATTCGTTTTGTAGCCGTGCGTGACCGTTTTATGAAGTTCGGTTAATTGGAAATCCGAACTCGTTTCAAACCGTGAGGCAATAAGATTTTTCGCCCGTTCTTCGGGGATACCGATTCGGCAACACGCAGATGCAAGTTTGAAAATGAACAGATTCCGTTCGCCTTTCTGAAATGAATTACCTTTATTCGCCAACCAAGTCAGCATCCGATTAAATTTCTCATCATCCGATTTCAAAGGCACGGATGGGGGTGAATCGGGTCGGGTGAAGGTTTCTTCGGTATCAGGAAACGGGGCAATATATTCGTCCGATTCTTTGACAAGTATTTCAGGGTCATACGATTCAAAACATACACGGGAAACATTCACGCCTGATTTATCGGCCGTATAAGGCTGAAAATACGATGCAAGAGCGTTGAAATGTTCCCGATGTTTATTCGGGTCGGTTACGACGGCCAACGCTTTAACGCCGTTCCCTGAAGGGGAAATCCATGACGCAAGAATGAACGGTTCATCAAATAAAAATTGCTTTAGTTCGTCGGGGTCGGGGACATTATCAAAATCAAGCACGATTAACGAAGACGGTTCAATCAAATCCGAATCTTTACGGCCGACGAATTTGCCCGAAAACAAAACGCAAGGCAAGGCGTTTTTCATGGCAGATTTCCGTTCGGCGTCAAGTTCGTGCCTGATTTCCGTCACTCGTGGTTTTGATTTCCCGTTTCTGATTCGGTCAAGTATTTTGGAGACCGTTATGTAGTAGGGTTGGGATGAATACAAATCTTTATATATGGTGATTTGTGATTCAAGATATTGTTGTGACATGGGAGCAAATATGGGAAACATATTCAACAAAAGCAATCAGCGAAAAAAAAAATTAATTTGTTTTATTATTCATGTTTATGTTGTATGTTTGCTTGTCAATCCGACCCCCGTGTGCCCGGGGATGTAAAAAATTTAATGAACCCAAAGGTGGGAGTACCGTGGCACAACGGGAAACCGCCCGAGGGTTTTTTATTAATAAAAAAAATGAGAAAATCATTCCAATTTTACCGAAGTTACGCAGATGTCGCACTTCGGTTAAACTCTTCAGACCGTCTCGCATTTTACGATGCGTTAATCAGCCGACAATTTACGGGGGTTGAACCTGTAAACCTTCCAACAATGGCGGACTTTGCATACCACTCGCAAAGGCATTCAATTGACCAACAAATCATAGGGTATGAAAGAGCGACAAAATCATCGTTGACCGCACCCCTCCTACCCAACCCCCCCACCGACCCCCCCACCGACCCCCATGGCAACCCTCCCCCCCGACCCCCATGGCAACCCACCCCCCAACCCACCCCCCAACCCACCCCCCAACCCCCCGGGTGGAATGGGAATGGGAATGGGAATGATAAAGGGAATGATAAAGGGAATGATAAAGGTAATGGGAATAATACAGATTGTAACTTTACAGTAACTATCCCCGCACATGAGGAATCGCCGATGGATTCACAAACAGGCACGAACACGAATAAAACCGATGGCACGCAAGACACGGATGACTTACCCTTTTAGCGTGGCAATAGATGCCCGTAATTTGCCCTACAATCAATTATCGCCCCTTGGGTGGTATGTTGGGTCGTTTTTCGTGCATGATGTCTGTAATGAGCTAAAAATGGCCTTAAATCGAATGTATAATAAATCAACCAAATAAATGACATGGCAAAAAACAGATTCAGCAATCAAAAACCTGTAAATTATTCACGCTCATTCAGATGGGGGGTGTCCGAATACGATGAACGGCGGCCTGTAAAAAAACCATTAACTGAACAACAAATTGCCAATCTACGGTTTCTGTTTTGTTTTAAATTGACCACATGGGAAAGTAATTTTGTGAATACTGCCATTGTCAGGAATTTAGAATTATCGGAAAAACAATCCGATATTTGCTCGCAGATATTAAAAAAATACAAAGTAAAATTATGATGCAAATAATCGTACTCGTAGTAGTCTTCATTTTGATTTCCCTTGCCGTAGCATTGGTATGGGTTGATGGAATTGATTTTATGAAAGACAACCACCCTGATTACAAAGGAGAAGATTTGTTTGATGAAGAAAAATAAAAAAGTTCATGGTTGTTTTATTCAGCAATTCCGTTATTTTTGTGCAAACAAATCACAATGACTAATTTAATTCCATCAGACCCTACTGTACCACCACTTCATTATGTGGACATGAACAAAGCCATTGTCCGCATAGTTACCTCCGTGCCATGCAAGGGCGGGTACATTGACCTTGTAACTACCGACAATCTTGAAGTCAGGAACATCATGGCTAAAATAAGAACCTTGGCTAAAAACCACCCCGAATTGGGCAAATTTGTAAGAAGACGGATTAATCCGAACACTACACGAGTGTACAGGATATGCCCGAATGAAATAAAGGGGGTAATATGACCAACTCAAATGAAAACAATTCATTCTTTATCAGGAGGTAAAACCTCAAGTTATATGGCAGTTCATTACCCTGCTGATTATAATATTTTTGCTTTAGTTACTATTGATGATTTATCTTGTTCTCCAAATAAAGACCTTGTTAAAAAGATATCTGATAAAATAGGTAAAGAGTTTATCGCAACCGCTGAAGACGATAAGACATTGATTGCAATGCTTGATTTAGAGCAAAAATTAGGAAAAGAGATTATTTGGGTAGTTGGGAATTCTTTTGATAATGTTATTAAAAAGGCTACCATATTGCCTAATATGATGAGGAGATTCTGCACAAGTGAAATGAAGATGAAACCGATATTTGATTGGTGGCAAAAAAATATAAACGAGACGATAAAAATGGGTGTTGGTTTTAGATATGACGAAAAAGAAAGAGCTGAAAGGTTTTCAAAGTCATTTAAAACTATTGTAGGAAAACATCCAAGTGGTAAGAATAAATGGGCAGAAATGGAATGGCGAGAAGGTTGGTTTCCTTTAATAGATAACAAAATAGGGCATTATACAGTTTATCAATGGGCAGAGAAGTCAGGAATAGAATTTCCTAAAGATTCAAATTGTGTAGGGTGTTTTTGGAAACCTGTTCAGCAATTAAGAAAGAATTGGGATGATAACCCTGAAAAGATGACTTGGTTTGCTAATAAAGAGGGTAAATCACATTGGAAAGAAGAAATAACATATAATCAAATTAAAAAGGTAGGTCTTCAGCAAGACTTCTTTTTCGGTACCGGTTCAGGTTGTCAGGCGGGATTTTGCACAGATTAAATTAATTTAATGAAATAAACGGGGTAATATGACCAACGAGATTAAAAACAATCTTTCAAACAAAGACATCATGGACTATTCCGAATTCCCGGAGTACGACATCTTGTACACCGACCCGCCTTGGGAAAACCGCATGGTCAAAGTATTTCAAACCATGCTTAAAAAAGATACGGGCATTGTAAAAAACCATGATATTGTAGGTATTCTTAACCAATTGGCACGGCTTTCAAACACCAATAAACCTGTGGTTATTGAATATAGCCAAAAAGGTGTAGAACTTGTTATTCAGATAATGGCTCAACACGGTCATAAATACCTCAAAACTTATCATTGCGTTCAGAAAAATAAAATGCCCTTTGTAATACTCACATTCAACATTGATGTTCCGATTGACACCACTGTCACAGGCTACAACATCGTAACTCAAATGTTGCTTAAAACAGATTACAAGGTTGTTTTTGACCCGTTTGCGGGTATCGGACAAACTAAAAAAGCCGTTAACATGGCGGGGAAATCTTACATTGGTTCTGAATTGAACCCCAAACGATACGCCCAACTCATCAAATAACAGGCATGATATATCATTCAGCGTTAAAAAAATTCAAAGAATGGAAAAAAGAGGAATGCTACGAATTCCAATCGCCTGACATATCAGCTTATGTTTTCAATGCTTTTGATGGCATCCATGAACAAATCAAAACCGTAGATTTCATATATACCGAACCACCTTTTTTGGCGGGTTATAAGATATTTAACGACCGAGCAAATCCAACAGAATCCCGAAAATGGTCTGAATTAATCACAAAAATAGGCACGACACTTATGGAACTTGACAAACCATGTTACATCATGGGTGGAGGTCAATTAAAATCTTCGCTTAAAGGATGGAAAAACCAACCCGTGTTGTCATCTATCCACGAAGGGGCGGGGTTCATTTTTTACAATAAAACTATACCTGATTTCAAGCCTAAAACTACTTTAAGCCTTATAAAAACTTTGTATGAGCAATACGATGTCGGCGGTGATATTACTTGCGGGTACGGGTTACTTGGATATATGGCCAAAAAACAAGGCAAAAAAGCCATCTTAACCGATTACAACCCATATTGCATCGGATACATCAAACAGGAAAGCTCTAAATGGTGATGGCAACCGGGAAATTCGTCAAGAATACCAAGTACTACCGAGGCACGGTCTACGAATTCAACTTGCCGACAGGATGGTCATGCCCGTTCGCCCTTGAATGTAAGGTCAATGTCGACCGTATTACCGGCAAATTTGACATAGCCGGCGGGGTGTACCGGTGCTATGCCGCATCACCCGAACGATTCCCCGGCGTACGCAAGCACCGTTGGGACAATTACGAAGCCGCCAAAACCCTGCAAATCCCCGAACCGCCAAAAAACTGCACCGCCATCCGAATCCACGCCGCCGGGGATTTCTTCAACCAAGCGTATTTCGACGCATGGATTGAATATGCCCGCAAACACCCTCAAATCGAAATGTGGGCTTATACCAAGTCAATCGGGTATTGGGTGGCACGCATCAACGACATCCCGTCCAACCTCATCTTAACGGCGTCTTATGGCGGCCGGCAAGACCACCTCATCGAACCCAACAACCTCAAAAATGTAATCGTCTACAACGACATCAACATTGTACCCAATGACCGGCCAATCGACCGTAACGACGATTATGCTCGGATGCCCAACATCAATTTCGCCTTGCTTGACAACATGAAATACTCTAAAAAAGCCAACCAATGAAAATCGAACACATCCCAACCACCAAAATCAAAGCAAACCCGAACAATCCAAGGGTAATCAAAGACGACAACTTCCGCCGTCTTGTAAATTCAATCAAAGATTTTCCGCAAATGTTGGAAATCAGGCCGATTGTCGTTAACGATGAAATGGTAGTTCTTGGCGGAAACATGAGACTTCGTGCGTGTCAGGAACTTGGTCTGAAGACCATCCCCGTCATCAAAGCGTCCGAACTTACCGAACAACAACAAACCGAATTCATGCTGAAAGACAACGCATCAGCGGGGGCATGGGATTTTGATGCCCTTGCCAATACATTTGACGATAAGACATTATTTGATTTCGGGGTAATAAACGAAGATATTTCCAAGGCCATGGAATCTTTCCAACCCGAACTGCAACCCGAAACCGGATATTCTGAAATTACAGACGAAGCCATCAGGAAAGAGGCACAAAAATTGGCTGAACAAATGATGGCTGAAAAAAATACCATGCCTGTAACTTGTCCACATTGCGGAAACGATTTCTACACACACTTGAATAAATAATACCGACAATGCCCGTATCGTATCTTAATCAAACCGTATTGGAGGCCGCTAAAGAACGGATACGATATCTATTTAACGAGTTTCCGAATGTAATAGTCGGAATATCAGGGGGCAAAGATTCAACTGTCGTATTCAATTTGTGTTTGGAAATTGCGGAAGAAATGAACCGTCTGCCGTTACACACAGTTTGGATTGACCAAGAAGCCGAATGGCAAGGAACGGTAGATTATGTCCGTGACATCATGTATGACAAACGGGTTAAGCCTGTGTGGTTGCAAGTTCCTTTTAAAATGACAAACAACGCATCCACGACGGAACGCTTTGTATCTGTTTGGAATCCTGATTTACCGCCCGAACAATACATTCACCCAAAAGACCCGATTGCATACCATGAGAATATTTTCGGTAAAGACCGATTTCATGATATGTTTAACGGCGTAGTGCAAACATTATTTAAGGGGCAAAAAGCTTGTTTGATAGGCGGGGTTCGTACTGAAGAAACGCCAAAACGGTTCATAGTTCTTACATCGGGGTCACCGACATACAAACACATTACTTGGGGTAAAATCATCAATAAAAAAACAGAACAATTCGTTTTTTACCCTATATACGATTGGCGTGTTACGGATGTGTGGAAATACATCCATGATAATAAAGTTCCTTATAACCGAATCTACGACGAAATGTACAGGCACGGTGTACCCGTCAAGGATATGCGGATAAGCAACTTGCACCATGAAACCGCCGTTCAGAACATTCTACTTGTCCAAGAGATTGAACCGCAAACATGGAATAAATTGGCTGACCGAATTGCGGGGGCAAATACAATCAAGCACATCAAAAAAAATGCTTTCCAATGCCCGACGGAACTTCCGCCAATGTTTAACGATTGGGTAGATTACACGGAATATCTTGCCGACAAACTTATACCGAATCATGAACTTAAATCAAAGTTCCACGAAATCGTTGGCCGGAAACTTAAAATAGTCACCGACGAACGGGTAAAAACCGATTTCCTGAAAGTAGCCATCAACACGATACTTTGTTCAGATTTTGACTTTACCAAAATAACAAACTTCTTTGCAACAAGGCATTTAAGGGCATACATCCAAGCGAAAAATGGTCTTGCCACAATTGACGATGTGCAATACGCCAAATATCTTACAACCGAACAAATACATGACATCATTTCAAGACATACCAACCGAACCAAAGGAACGGATTCAGGCAATTAACAAACTGCGTGAACAACTTCACGAGTTATCACCGATTGACCAACCCGTAGACCTTGTATTGTGGGTGCCTATTGAAAAGGTGTCGCCAAACGATTACAACCCGAATTCCGTGGCCAAGCAAGAAATGGGGTTACTTTACAAATCAATCAAGCACGATGGTTACACGCAACCGATTGTAGCCGTTCGGGATGAAGAAAAAGACCGTTATTTAATCGTTGACGGATTCCATCGGTATTTCACCGCTAAAACGAACAAAGACATTCTTGACCGTAACCATGGAACTGTTCCCGTGGTTGTCATCAAGAAAGACCTCAACGAACGCATGGCGGCAACCGTCCGTCACAACCGTGCAAGGGGTGAACATTCCGTTGCGGGGATGTCAAACATGGTTTTTGAGATGCTTCAGAACGGATGGACGGATGCTCAAATATGCAACCATCTTGGACTTGAACCCGAAGAAATCATTAAACTGAAGCACATTACAGGGTTTTCAAAATTGTTTGAGAATGCTGAATACAACCAAGCGTTTGAATCCACGCACCAAATCAAATTAAGATTGAAACATAACCAACAAAACGATGGCAAGGTGGCTTAAAGGGGTGACACCCGACGGTGCAAAACCGTTCAAAAAAGGGTTTGACGAAAGACGGGCGGGGGGACGACCAAAAGGAATTGAAAATTCAAAAACCCGATTGCTTCGTTTATTGGCATTAACAACCAAGCAAAAAAACCCCGTAACAGGCGAAACCGAAGAATTCACGGTGTTGGAACGGATGGACATGGCACTTGTCAACAAAGCATTAAAAGGCGACCGTGGTGCTTATAAAGAACTTCTTGACAGACTCGAAGGTCAGCCAAAACAAGAAATTGAAACAACTCAAACCGGGCCTATCTCTATCAAATTAATAGAGAAATGATTTCAGAAACCGAAATTGAAGTCCCCATACCAACGCTACACCCCGGGCAACGGCACATTCTCAAGAATGCCCGACGGTTTAATGTTATTTCATGCGGACGAAGATTCGGTAAAACAGAAATGGCCAAACGGTTGCTATTAATCGGTGACGACAATGGCGCTATCAACGGTTACCCCGTAGCATATTTTTGCCCGACATTCAAAATGTTATCTGAAGTATGGCGTGGGGTAAACCAAATGTATCAGTCAATCATAAAAAACAAGAGTGAGCAAGAAAAACGCATTGAGTTCATAACAGGCGGGGTGATTGAGTATTGGTCAATGGAAAACATTGATTCCGTCCGAGGCCGTAAATACAAAAGGGTTGTCATTGACGAAGCCGCCATCGTTTCGGGTGAACGGCTGAAAATGGCATGGGAGCAATCCATCCGCCCGTTGCTTACCGATTACGAAGGTGATGCGTGGTTTTTATCCACACCGAAAGGAAAGAAGCATTATTACGCAACCTTGGCGGGAAACCACGAAAAAGACCCCCAAAGATGGGCGTTTTTCCAAATGCCTACCACGGCTAACCCGTACATCAACCCCGACGAAGTTGAATCGGCAAAAAATGAACTACCGCCCGTCGTTTTTGCACAGGAATATTTGGCTGAATTTACCGACATGGCATCGGATAATTTGTTTATCTACGCTTTTGATAGAAAAAAACACATTCCAACCGTACCATATACATACGACAAAGCGTTGCCCGTTTACATTTCAGTTGACTTTAATGTGAGTCCGATGACCGCCATCGTGGTACAAATGGACTTACATCAGCGGTTTATTAGGGTAATCGGGGAATACAGGCTTATGAATTCCGATGTATTTGCTTTATGCGACCGAATCAAGCAAGATTATGATACCCGTTTTATTTACATTACAGGTGATTCAGCGGGGTGGAACAGGTCGGCGGGTAATCGGGGGCATAAATCTATGTATGACATCATACAGGGGCAATTAAACCTTAATTGGACGCAAATAAAAACACCCCGTGGTAAACCGTCAGGATATGTGGCCGAAAAACGGCAAGTGACAAATTCGCTCCTTGCCCGACATCCCGACTTTACATTTTCCAATTGCCCTTTTTTGATTGATGATATTGAGAATGTTGACGCAAACGAAAGTGGCCAAATGGATAAATCGGATTTAAACCGCACCCATTTACTTGACTGTCTTTGCGATTTCCTCTACGCTCAGTGCAGAACATCGCTAAAAACATTAAGTAGTCTAAAACATCAACCAAATGAAATACATAGTTAATACTTGCAAAGGGCGGGAATTATTGGCGGCCAAACTTGTCAGACAACTTCCGCCTGAAACCATCGTAAACTTCGACGATTTCAAAACACCACCTTCCAAATTCCGTAGCACGGGATGGCTGAACTTACAACGGGGATGGAAATTGGCGGGGGATGATTCAGCCGTTGTATTCCAAGATGACATAGTTTTGACGAATAATTTCATGGAAAAACTTACCGCCGCAATTAATCAATACCCCGACGAAGTCATTCAGTTTTTCTCATTACGCCCAACGGATACGGAGACCCGTTTTAAACCCGGTAAAAACTTCGCAAGTGAATTGTGTTATTATTTACCACGGGGCGTAGCAAAATTGATTTACGGGCATTCTATTGCGTTTTACGAGGCATTAAACCCGCTTACATCGGAACATAAGTATTGCCCGTCGGATACTTGTATTGCTGAATGTTTTGGAATCCATAAAATGAAGTATTTAGTATGGGTTCCTAATTTGGTTGACCATCTTGGTGTGGAATCCAAAATAAATCCTCGTCGGCAGAAAGACAGACATTCAAAATCGTTTATCATGTAAAACCAAGGACAAGTGGCCGAGTGGTTAGGCATGGCTCTGCAAAAGCTCCTACGCAGGTTCAAATCCTGTCTTGTCCTCAAATAAATAACCAATGAGTCTTGTAATTGAAAACAAACTGTTATTTGTCCACACTAAAAAAACCGGTGGGACATTTATCAAGCATACATTCATGCGGTCGGGATATAAGATAACCAACCCATGGCGTGAAGAAGAAAGCCAAATCTTTGAACACATGCCTGTCAGGGAATTGCATCAAACATTCCCCCAATTGAAAGAAATACCGTCATTTTGTTTCGTCCGTGACCCAATTCAATGGTATCGGTCGCTTTATTGTTGGTTGGCGGTAATGAAAAACCCCACAGGGTGGAAGGCGGACATCAATCAGGAAAGTTTTGAAAAGTACATGGAAAATGTTTTTGAGCATTTCCCCCGTTACGCATCGCATCAGATACTTGTCCCCGCCGGGTACGGGTTCAATGTGTTAGACAATCAGATATTCGGGACTCGTGTTGTAACAGATATCGGTAAATACGAAACCTTGTTACAGGATTTATACGCCATCGCTGACCGTCATGGGTTACCACTTGACCCGTCATTATTGCTGAATCATAAACGGTCAAAAGAAGCGGGAAACATATCAGATATATATGTTCCAATATCAATTGCTCAACGGGTAATTGAAGAAGAAAAAAATGTTTATAAACTGTTTTACAACATCAGATAATGTGGAATTTATCAAATAAGACGGCATCGGAATTAATATACCGAAACACCAACACGGGCGAAGAATGTCGGTTTTCAAAGATATACGACCACCCCGAACTTGGTGTGTTTTATATCGTTGATAACATTCTTACCTTGCCGTATCAACGCAAGTATTTATTTGACCTTGCGGGGCAAATGGAACGAGTGGGTATTGAAAAAACCGAACTTACCGCCAACATAGAACTCATCCTCAATTTGTTACGGGAAAAAAAGCAAGGGTTTGACCTTGACATTTACGCCATTGCATCCCGAATACACGCCACCCTGAAAGACCAATGGGATTACCACAAAACTGCCCTTTTTGCCTGTGCTTTGTGCATCATCCAAGACGGGGACAATATCGCATCGTTTGACCAATCCGAAGCCGTCCGTCGTATCAACACTTGGGAAAAAGACCGAACCATGCTCTCTTTTTTTTTGACCGCTCTAAATCAGTTATTGACGCCGGTGAACGAATCCTTCAGCGGACTTACCCAAGCCTTTTCAACAACGGGACACCCATCCAAGGCCAAATAACCACCGAAAAAGCCTTTAAATTAATTGAATCCAACGCCACACAATTACAACTGTTCACCCGAACGGTGACCAACGGCTCACTTACCGACCGTGACCGATTATTGGAATATTCAGTAGGCTCATACTATAACGAACTTAACCTTTTCATTTTGGAGAATGAAAAATCCAAAAAAGGGCGTTAAGTTTGAAGAAATTTTTGTATGAGCGAAATATTCAGCGTAACATTTGACGCATCGTCATTCGTTGACGGGGTAAATGAGGCCGTAACTGCATCCGAGAAACTTGAATCATCAACGGATACACTGAACAAATCATTGACCGATGTCGCAAAGAACGCCGCCAAAGTCAATTTCGCCAAGCCAATATCAGAAGTCAACGGATTGACCCAATCCATGCGACAATTCAAGGACGAAACGGGTAAACTGAATTTATCCAAAGTAAATCAGTCAATTGAAGAATTCAGCCAAAACATCCCTCAACTTGAGAAATTACTCGCCGACCTTAAAACGGAACTTGCACAAATGTCCGAATCCGACGAAGGATTCAAAGAATTGTCATCAGCCGTCAAAAAGGTAGAAACAGGCCTGAAATCATTAAAAACAAACACCGACAACACAGGCGGGGCATTCATACCGTTAAGATTACGACTGCGTAACGCCCGATTGGAATTACAACAATTGGAAGATGCGGGTCAGGAAAACACCGAACGGTACAAACAATTACAAATCGAAGCCGCCGCATTAACCGACCAAATCGGCGACCAATCCGAAGCCATCCGCTCCCTCGCATCCGATACCTTCGCCCTTGACGCCACAGTCGGAACAATCAAACAAGTAGCAAGCGGTTTCCAACTCGTCGCCGGCGCACAAGCATTGTTGGGCGGTGAATCCGAAGAAACCCAAAAAACCCTGCAACGGTTACTTGGCATAATGTCCGTCGTCAATGGATTACAAGAATTACAAGCATTCCTGACAGGACAATCAGCCGCCAAACTTGCCCTCCAAACCGTGTGGACAAACGCCCTCGCCGTTTCACAACGATTACTCGCAATATCCACAACCACCGCATCAACTGCCATGAAAGGATTGGCCGCAAGTATAGCCGCAACAGGTATCGGTGCAATCGTCGTCGTCGTCGGGTTATTAATCAACGCCCTGATAGAATGGGCAAACCAATCAGAAGAAAACGAACGGGAAAACATCAGGTTAGGCAATTCAATTGAATCGCTGAACAAACAACTTGATGATAACATAACCATATTAAACCGCCGTAAAGAGGTAGCCGTCGCTCAAGCACAGGCACAAGGGAAATCAGAAGAGGAACTGTACGAACTTAAACGAAAGTTTGACGAAGAAGAATTAAGTTTGTTAAAAACCGATTACGATGCAAAACTGAAGTTGTTGATGGATTCATACGACAACGAACGCATCACGGACGAACGGAAACGGGAGATAAGGGACGAATACGCAAAAGCCGAAAAATCATGGCTTGACGCATCATCCAAATTAAATGTCAGTTTTTGGGATGAACAAGCACGGCTGAACCAACGGGGTAAAGACCTTGCCGAAGCATACGCCCAAAAATTGATTGAACTTACCAACAAGGTTAAAACCGAACGGGAAAAACTTGGCGGGGTATCCGATGCCGAAATAACTGCCCGATATAAACGGGAATACGATGTTGAAGCCGCCGCCATACGCAAACAATTCAAAGACCTTGGGGACGAAAAGGTAAACGCATTGCTGACACAAGCCAAGGCAATCAACAATTTGCAACGGGATGCCGAAATAGGGGAAAACAAGAAAGGGCGTGAGGAGGCACAAAAATCAATTATAGACGATTTAAAATCCCGACAATCCGAAATAACGGCCGCACGGATTGAATTGATTACGGACGCTTATACGCAGTCACAGGCGGTAATTAAGCAAACACAGGATGATAATGTCGCCAACATCCAAAAAAACCTTGCTGAATTCAAGGCCAAAATCAATGATGCTTTATCCAAAGGTCTGATTTCAGGGGAATTCGCCGCCCAACAAATCGCTACGGCCGAACAACTTGCCCTTGATGCTCAATTGGTGGTCATCCAAAAGGCTCAACAAGATGTTTTAACATTGAATCGTGAGTTTTTTGACCAACGAATTGCCGACTTGGAAACATTCGCCCAACGGTCAAACGACAAAATCACACAAGCATCGGCATCGGAAGTACTTGTTCAGGCTCAAGCATTGGCTAAAAATGAAATCACTTATGAGCAATACGAACAAAATATCACCGATATACAGGATAAATACGCCAAACTACGGCTTGAAGAATCCATCCGTAATTACCAAAACCAATTAACCGCCCTTGAAACCCAACTTATCGGTGAATCGGATGAAAAAATAAAGGCTCAATTACAGTCACAAATAACAACAATCAAGGCGGGGATTGACACCGCAACCACGGAACTAATCACTTACGGCAAATCAGCATCAGCATCCGCCCGTGCGGGGTTGTCAGGTATTGATACCATTGTTGCCGATATATTCGGAATTGACCCCGAAAAAGGTGGTGAGGAAATAAAGGCAATTGAAAAATTGATTACCACCACATATCAAAGCATTGCGTCCTTTGCCAAAGCATCGTCACAGGCTGAAATTGACGCTATTGACCGTGCCATAGTCAAACAACGGGAAAAACTTGATACCGCCCGGGCATTGGCCAAAGAAGGTAGCCTTGAATCATTACGGATTGAAGAAGAACGGCTTGACAAATTGGAAAAACGCCGTGAAGAAGCCGCCCGTCGTCAGTTACGGATTGATGCCGCCATACAATCGTCGCAGATACTTGTTGCCGTTGCAGGTGCCGCCGCACAGATTGCCAAGGGTGGAACGGTAAATGTGCTTACGGGTCTTGCATCGGTCATTGCGGCCATAGGGGCGGGAGCGTCGCTTGTGCGTCAATTACAGGCCGTACAACCAACGGGATTCTTCCGTGGTACGGATTATGTCAGCCGTGGAAACAACCCCGTAGGACGGGATACAATACCCGCACGATTGCACGAAGGTGAGGCCGTCATATCAGCCGACACTAACCGACGGTACGCCCCATCCATTCAAGCCATCCGCCGAGGACTATTGCCCGAAAATGTCATGAACTCTTTCGTTAAGAATTACACGGGGGGTATCCGATACGATAGTGTAAAGAATGCGTTGGACAACCGAAAATCAGCATCAACCCAAAACTTTGATGAAATGAACAACCGCCTTGCCCGTCTTGAATCGGTGATGACCTCAACGGCCGATGTGCTGAAATCACTTGATGTCAATGTTAGAATGGATAAAGATGGTTTTTCAGCCGCCATATCAACTTATATGAACCGTCGTAATAAAGCATTCAATTCGTGAACAAGGCTCTTACCATACGGATACGCCGACATCAGCATCTTGATAAAGACGGCAAACCAATCATCGTAACCTGTAATAGCAATGTTATCGGATGGAGTGGCGGAACGGTTGACGGCTCATGGTACGATGCTACCGATTATGTCCAAGGACTTGACGAATTCCAATTGGTCACCCGTCAGGATATAACCACCGAAAAAAAACGGGAAGCAACGGCATCATTGTCCGTAACATTCACAGGTGCTATCGCTGAAATAATCAAATCATGGCTCTTGTCAACGGATTGCGACTATGTTAATTACTTTGATTGCGAAATCACCGACAACATTTGCGGGATAACTTACAATAACTACGAACTGAAAGCGGACAACCTTGAATATTGCTCGGATTTCGTCTGTTCGTTCACCTTGTCATTGCGTGAATCGGATACCCAACAAAAAACCTTACGCAAGTTGTCCATCCATGACAATTGGCAGAAATGGTTTACCGAAGACGGGGGTAAAAACCATCCGACATTTCAGGTAGTCATTCAAAAAGATATCACATCAATGGGAATGCAAGGCGGTTCATTATTGGCACAGATGGCCATGATTGACGCCGTCCCCGGGGTGACGGGATACATCGCCGAATATTTAACAGACGAATCGTACGAAGAGAAAATCAAAAGAGTACTCGGTTTCGGGTATTATGCCCCCGCACCCCGTATCTATGACATATTGCTGAACGCTTGTCAACGGTCAGGCATCACAATGGATACGCCGTTTAACCCCGGGAAAGCACTTTACAACGATTGCCTTCTGACCGTACCTAATGGAACATACCACACGGACTTTGATTATTCACCCGCATGGCGTCCGTCACCAAGTCAGAAATTCATAGAATCCAACGCATACACATGGCCTGTCAATGAATTCCTTGATGAACTATGTCGTCTTTACAACATGAAGTGGGATGTCATCAACGGAGTTCTGAAAATTGAATTTAATCAGGATTTGATTACCGTAACACCCGCTATGACGGTTGGAAATGATTACGACTCAATTTGTTATGAGTATTCGCTGAACAAAAAACCCGCTTACGGTCGGTATGAATACGGCGTTGACGGGGGCGACTTTGTTTCGGGTCAAGTACAAACCCAATACAACGACAATGTAGATTACGACCCGCAAACGGACAACCCGATGCTTGAGGGTGATAAGACCAAACAATTAAAGTTTGCCCCGACGGGGTTTTATTGCGATTCATTCGGTGAAGAATATTTAAACACATCGTTGCGGTCAATGAAAGTAGCCGCTTCAGGTATAGTAGTAGTTCTCGCCGTTACGGTGGTGGCTTTATTTGGTGGTATCGTATCTGCCCTTGCCGCCACGATATTAGCGGGATATGTTGCTTCGGTAATGATTAAAATTCAAACCATTGCCAACCAATTTAAATCTTCGTTCGGATGCGGCACGAATTTTTCGGGAATCATTCGGGTATCTTCGCCCGGCATCATAAACTCACCAAGGGTTATCCGATACGACCCGTCAACCCCGCTGAACAATGCCAAAGTTGTCAAACAACAAGCATCCACGATACCGATAAACACCCGCTACAACACGGCATCTGTGTCGTATGCCAATAATTTCAGCGGTACTTACACTTATCAAACCATTACCAATGTCTACAATTACCCCTTATTTTTTGATTCGTTTTACAAGGGCAATTTGTACGACACATACCATGAGAAAACTGATTCCCCTATATTTGTCAACTTCTCAAACAAAGTCGTTACCGCCGTCATACCGATGTGTTGTGAATATTTGAATAAAATAGGGTTAGAAAACGGGACGGAATCAATCGTAGGGAAAATAGTTGAAATACCCGACGGGTCTATTTCGGGAACGGGATATAAATACATACTTGTCACCGAAGTAACGGTTGATTACCAAACGATGAGCATCACCATAAAAGGCCAACAGATTTACCGATGAAACTTACACCATACCCCGAACTTGGCAAAACGACGGCTGAAATAATAGCCGAAAACCCCGAGGGATTTAACGCTAATTGCAATTACGGGAAACAATGCCCATTCTATGCCATGCCGATAACTGCGGGAATATCTCCCGACTTGTATTGGTACATTGAAGCTGAATACCCCGTAGCATCTGTATCATTGATAGCATCGGACATATCAGCCACTTGTAACGATTCAGGAACTGCGGGAACTTATCCATGGACACCATCGGCAACGGTATCGGGAACAGACGGGGACGGCAACAGTTATGTAGTTATAAACGGGATATCCGACCTTCCGACGGCAAAGTATTTCCAATTATTCGCACAGGTTACTTATTCCAACGGGTTAATAAGAACATTTTTTTCCGAACCGTATGAAAACGATATATGCTCATCAATTGATGTAGTTTATTCGTGCTATTCAACAACGGACAACGGCGGATACGATGTCAACGGAGCGTGGATAGGCACGGCAACCAATCCCGTGAATGTGGGTGCGGGGGGATACGACCCGACGCTACGGTATTACAATAATTACCCCATCAGGGATTTAAGGGTAAATTGGAATGGTTCACGCACGGAATTTCAAGCATTGAATTACAAGCCTGTAAAGTCCATTAGAAGCATTAGTTACTTAATCACGACCGAACCCATCCCGTATTGGTATGAAGCGTCTATATCGGCCGCTTTTGCCCGTGGCGTGGTTAAAATCAACGGCCAAATATATACGATAACTGATTACACTTCGGCAATCATCGGAGAACCATGTTGTGAACGGGGAGTTATATCAGCAACGGCAACGAAGACGGATACTTCCACGATGTCATGCTCAACGGACGGATGTCAGCCTACGGTGTATGTCCCCGACTGCACGATTGGAGATATTACCGTTGTGAATAATACGGATTGCTCAATGGGATTCCTGACAGTTGTTAAAGGTGGCACGATTGCGACCACAACAACTTCAACCACAAGCACTACATCCACAACGACAACTTCAACGACAAGCACAACGACGGTTCAGCCAACAACTACAAGTACCACGACAACGACATCTACGACGACAACATCCACAACGACCCAACCTCCAAACCTTGAATATTATGAGTTGACCCGTTGCGACAATGGAGCAATTGCATATAGTGAAGGTTACACCGTTGGAAGTTTCGCATTGGATGAACAGGTTACCGGGCCTAAACTAATTATATACCGAATAACCAATATCTTTGCGTCACCACCTTCAGGCACTTTATTCGCAATAACTACAAACGGCACTTTCGGGTGCGACAACATACCTTAAACTATGGCAACAGTTAACATCACCATCACACTTGCATCAGCGGGAACGGACGCCGGACCTTTTGATATCACCGATAACCTTGGCAATACATTAGCCACGGGCGTGACCGCCGCCCAATTATTGGCGGGATATGTCATAGCCGTGGATGATTCAATCACTACGATAACCGTTTGCTCAACGGGGACTTGTGACAATTGCCGTTCGGTGGATGTGAATCTTTCCCCCGTGTTGGGTAACTGTATTTCGTACAGGTTTGAATTGACCAACCCGCCTGATTCGGGGTGTCGTTCTTATCGGATTACGGCCGACCCCGACATCTCACCAAACACAAGTTTCCAAGGTACGCCATGCGGAACAACAACACCGCAGACATATACATTAAGTCCCTCACAAAGCATCACGCTTTGTTTGGAATCACCGCCAACGGGTGGGCAGATATCATATACTCAAACCGACAGAGATTGCGGGTATTTTGAAACGACGATAACTTACACGGATTGCGAAGGACTGCAAAAATCAGCCGTCATATCTACGAATTCGGCTGAAGTTACATTGTGTGCTATTGAGGGGGAGTATTCGGTCAACGAATCTTATGTGACGGTGACCAATTACGGAGCGTGTCCGTCGTAGAATTAATTTGGTTTAGCGTAGATTATTCGGATGAAAGAATGACCACCGACGGGTTTGGGTTCAACAATTTTGGAGACCTGATACCCCGCCGATAAAAGCATCGATTCATACCTGTTGAATTTGCCCGAGGTGGATTCCCCGTTCAGTTCAATGATGTCGTACCCCTGTGTGATAGATTCAAATTCGCCCATTTTGTGGACGGTGATGTTTATCATCCGTTCGTTACGGTATTCCATTTTGGTGATAAGTCGGCCGAGGGTGATGGTAGTTGATTTCATGGCAATTGGTTGGATTATTGGAATAAATAGGGTTTCATGTTGATATTACAAACGCCGCAATAATTTATTAAGGTTTTAAAATCATTGGACATCAGAAACATTACATTGTTTAGGCCGTTGTTGTTAAGTCCGGTGAAATACAAAGCATCTTCTTCAGAATTAAAAGCGTGTACATTACCGTTAGGTTTGTTGTTAGTAAAACCAAGTACCCAATAGTTAGCAATTTTAGAAGTTTCCATTTTTTTAGCGTTTAAATTTATTTGTTTGTTTTTCATGATGTAAATAACGGAAAAAGTTAGTACCCAAAACAAATAATTGTAAAAAAAGTTATCAACAATTTATCCACAATGTGTTTTTAGTGCTTAATTCAAATAAAAAATATTGATACTATTTGTAGATGTGAATAATTGACCTACATTTGTCCATCACTTGCGGGGTGTTTTAGGCTTGTTAACCATTAAACAACACAAAAATGCCTGTAAATTACAGTAACTTTCTTTCTTCATGTGCCTGTACGGTAGATGCACTTCCTGTAAAAACTACCGATGCTTGCGATTGCACCACTTGGACAGGACGCCTTAACGACCTGTATTTCATTGAATGTTCCGAAACCATTAACGCCGCCAACCTCGTTGACACATCTTGGTGGCAAGCGGCCATTGACAATGGCAAAGTGTTTAACCTCGGTATCGGAATCGGTTCGTACGCCAAGAAAAACATTACCACTTTTGATAAGGGCGGATGTGGAACTGCAACCGTGGAACAAATTGAATGGGCATTGACATACAAAATCTTTTGTGTGGATAAATCAACCCAATTCTACAACCACGAATTTGCCGATACCATGCTGAAAGGTGCTTACCGCAATTACAACCTTATTGCCCGTTATTGCGACGGGGATGAAATCATTCTTCCAATCGGAAAAGTAAACCTGTCCGATTTTGATTCAGCATTGCCCGAATCAACCGAAGAATTTATGTCGTTTACTTATGAGTTCTCATGGAAAGGATTGTGGGTGCCTGCACCGTTGACCGTTGCGGGATTAAATTCCGTCCTTCCTAAAGCCGTGTAATTGACCATAAACCGAAACCTAACGGGGGGTGGGGTTATCCCGTCCCCCTTTTTTTTAATATCACCCAATGACCAAATACGACGCTAATAATGTTGGAGAACTTATCAAAAAAATCCAAACGGGTGGCATTGCTGAATACCAACAATACTTTTGGAACAAATTAAAAAAGGCTCTCGTCGTACATACCGAAGGTCGGTTATTTGATAAAGTCATCACGGTATTTAATAACGAAGACCCCGAATCTTCAAAATTCGTACTTAACACCTACGAATCTGTAACAAAAGGGTCGGTGTGGCGTGGCATAGACAACTTATCCCGCATTTTTAATAGCACGGGGTTTGACATCACGGGCGACCCGTCAACAATTCAGACCCTTTCAGAACAAGATTTCTTTGGGAAGTATGTCAATGATTTCATCAACATATCCACCGCCCGAGACCCGAACACCGTGCAAGTATGGGTCAAAAACGACCAAGACGAATGGGTTTCACGATTTATTGAGACACAATTTATCCTGTTGCTGAACGATGATGAAATCGGGTTCATTGATATTGAACATAGTACTTACGAAATTCAAGTCGACCGTTCCCGCATTGGTTCGGTGACAAATGTTTTGCACGACCACCGAAAAATCACTAATTCGTATTACGAAGGAACTGTATATACATTCGGCACGAAAGTCAGATATATCTACATTAACAAAGAACAATTTATTCAGGCCGACTACAACCAAGGAGAGGCCGAAATAAAAATTGAAAACTTCAGCCAACCACTTAAATCACCGTACACATACACGGGCGTGGAACGGATTGAAAAAGGTGTCCACAATTCAGCCGTTGCGGGATTTATTCCGTTCGGTAACCATGCTTTAATTCAGCACAGAACTTTCCG
>Ga0315901_10000701_pt1 | contig 49060 bp, 48 predicted proteins | sample LakEriMetagenome_10_FD_203761 | JGI IMG/M metagenome (GOLD analysis project Ga0315901, IMG submission 203761) | Freshwater fungal communities from buoy surface, Lake Erie, Ohio, United States - Buoy 2 MA116 | ecosystem: Environmental > Aquatic > Freshwater > Lake | place: USA: Lake Erie, Ohio...
ATGGCGATCTTCATCGGCGTACTGCTCGTCGGACTCGCCTACGCATGGCGTAAGGGGGTCTTGGCATGGCGGTAACGCGCGATCCGAAGTTCAGCAATCTGCCTGAGGTTCAGCCAGACGGCAGCATTCAGTCGCCCGCCACCGTCGGCAACACGCTGTGGAGCACCGACGATCCACGCGCATACGGCGGACTTCCGCTTGAGGCACACCCGAACTTAGAGCTTGCGCGATACGACGCAACGGGCGACGGTCGCGTTGATGATGCGCGCTGGGGCGGCGCACTCTCCGCCATTCCAACAAAGGCCGACGTGGTGCTTGACTTGATTCGCGCCAACAGTCTCTGGCCACTGCTCTCTGGTCTTGCCTGCTGCGCCATTGAGATGATGTCGACAGCAACGCCAAAGAATGACATTGATCGCTGGGGCATGTTCCCCTTCCGCGCCAGCCCACGTCAGGCCGACGTGTTGATCGTTGCTGGAACACTCACCACAAAAATGGCTGAACCACTGATTCGTTTGTGGGAGCAGATGCCTGAACCAAAGTGGGTCGTTGCGATGGGGGACTGCACCTGCTCTGGCGGACGCTATAAGCGCAGCTACTCCGTGGTGCAAGGAATTGATCGCGTCATGCCGGTTGACGTGTACATCCCCGGTTGCCCACCGCGACCAGAGGGACTGATTTACGGAATGATGAAGCTGCAGCAGTTGGTAAAGGATCGACGCGGCCACTGGCCAGAGCGCGCGATCGGCCCAACTGTTCCGAAGGGGATCTAAATGGATCGCCGTCTCGCCGCGCTGTTGCAAGAGAAGTTTGGCGAGCGACTCCTTACACCAGTGCGCCAGCGATACGACGAGAGCGAAATTCGCGTAGCACTTACCGATGCAACAGACACTCTGCGCACACTGCACGACGATCCGTCGCTGCGATTTGAAATGCTGATTGACCTGTGTGGTGTTGATACCGGTGAAGATATGCAGGTTGTCTATCACCTCTCTTCATCAACGAGCGGCGATTGGCTGCGCGTGATCGTTCCAGGTCTTGATCGAACTGCACCACGCATCGCGTCAGTAACATTCATGTGGCCAGGCGCCGAGTGGATGGAGCGCGAGGCCTACGACATGTTCGGCATCATCTTCGAAGGGAATCGCGATCTGCGCCGCATCTACATGCCAGACGATTACCGCAGCTTCCCGCTGCGCAAAGATTTCTATCTCGCTGACGACGCATCACGTTCACCAGCTGCTGGCGTGCGCAATATGGAGCGCGCTGGAACACCAGCTGATGCAACCGCGGCAACAGTGCTGCGCAAGAGCCCAGGGGTATAGCGATGACTCAGCAGATGCGCCCATCACTCGACGATCCACGCGTCGCGATTCCCGCCGAATCGACGTGGTACGAGCCGGCGCCGACTCCACAAACGGAGCGACAGGCAGAGTTCCTCTCGCTGCGCGAAGGCGAGATGTTTGTGAACATGGGGCCGCAGCACCCATCGACACACGGTGTGCTGCGCGTGATCATCAAGGTGAATGGAGAGAAGGTTGTCGACCTTGATCCAGTGCTCGGCTACCTACATCGTGGCGTAGAGAAGCTCTGCGAGAACGCCGACTATCACCAGGCGATCTGCTACACCGACCCACTCGAATATGTGAGCTCGCTCTTCTGCGAGGCGGCACCAGTCGCCGCGTTCGAGAAGTTGATGGATGTGGATGTGCCGCGCCGTGCGCAATACATCCGCGTGCTCACGATGGAACTCAACCGCATCGCGAGCCACACCCTCTTCCAGGGATGGATGGCGCTTGACCTTGGCGGCATCACTCCAATCCTTTGGGCGTTCATTGAGCGCGACGAGATCGTCGACATGCTTGCCGCCCTCACCGGCCAGAAGCTTCTCTACAACTACTACCGAATCGGCGGCGTGAACGGCGACCTGAACCATGAGTTCATGAGCCGCCTCGGCACCTGGATGAGCCGCGCCGCAGCGCAGATTGACTCCAACCTGGCCCTGATCAACGAGAACGAGATCTTCGTGCGCCGCACGCGGGGCCTCGGCGTTCTCGATGCAAAGACAGCCCTCAAGATGGGCGTCACGGGTCCAAACCTGCGCGCGAGCGGCGTGCCGTTCGACCTGCGCCGCGACCGCCCATATCTCGTCTACCCAGAGCTCGAGTTCGACGTGCCAACGCGCGACGAGGGTGACTCGCTGGCCCGCTACCTGGTGCGCATGGATGAGATCAAGCAGTCGATCCGCATCATCGACCAGGTGCTTCACGAGATGCCCGACGGTCCAGTGATGGCGAAGCTACCCCGCCTTCTTCGCCCGCGACCAGGTCGCGCATTTGGCGCCGTTGAGGGGCCGCGCGGCGTCTATGGCACCTACGCCATTAGCGACGGCACCGATCAGCCATTCCGCATGCGCATTCACGACCCATCATTTGTGCATCTGCAACTTGTTGGACCACTCACCAAGGGGAACCTCATCGCCGACACCATGGCGGTGATGGCAAGCCTTGACCCAGTCATGGGCGGAGTCGACAAGTGAGCGGCGCATCAATGACGTGGAACCGACTGACGCCAGCCGGCCGCGCACTCGCGGTGCTGCTCCCCGTTCTCGCTATTGGTGGCGCGCTCACCACGCTCCTCCTCGCCACATTCGGCGGCGCCATTGCTGCAACGATCGGCGCAAACCTACCAATCGTCCGCTTCCTTGTTGCCACCGTTGTCACCTTCCTCATCTCAGTGCCCGTCGCATTCCTCTTGATTTATATGGAGATGAAGATCATTGCGCTCATGAACCTGCGCATCGGACCCGATCGCATCGGTCCTGCGGGCGCAGTGATGAGTGTGGTGCACGGTCTCAAGGTGCTGATGAAAGAGGACTACACGCCACCGAGCGTTGATGTGCCAGTCTTCACGCTTGCACCAGTGGTCGTCTATCTCGCAAGCTTCATGACCCTGTTGGTGATTCCATTTGCACCAGAGCTCACGAGCATGGGCTTCGAACTCGGACTCCTCTACTTCTTCGCGATCGGTGGACTCAGCGTCGTTGGCCTGATGATGGCCGGCTGGTCGTCGTTCAATAAGTACTCACTGCTCGGCGGCATTCGCGCCGCAGCACAGGCGATCAGCTACGAGATTCCGCTGACGCTCTCCGTGGTGGGAATCGTGATCCTTACTGGCACGCTCTCACTGCCGAAGATTGTCGCTGCACAAGACGGCTCGTTCCTTGACTGGTTCATCTTCCGTCAGCCACTTGCGGCGATCATCTTCTTTATCGCAATTACCGCAGAGGCAAACCGCACTCCGTTCGACAACGCCGAGGCCGACCAAGAGATTGTTGCTGGGTTCGCCACCGAGTATTCGGGCATGCGCTTCGGATTCTTCTTCTTCGCGGAGTACGTCAACGTCTTCATCGTCTCGGCCCTCTTTAGCGCCGTCTTCCTTGGTGGGTCAAACCCACCGATTCACATCGACCTGAATCCGCAGATCCTGATTGACTTGAGTGCGCTCGGCATCGGGCTGCCACTCATTGCAGGGCTCGCGCCAGTTGTGGGCACACTGCTCTTCGCGGCACCGATCTGGTTTGCGAGTTCGCGCATCAAGGGTTGGCAGGCACTCGTTGCCGGATTCCTGATCTTTGGTGGCGTGTCGACCGCAGCGGTCGGCATCTGGGCCTTTGTGATGCTTCCGCCAGTTGCAAGCCTTATCTGGTTCTTGATTAAGACCTTCTCGCTTGTCTTCATCTTTGTTTGGATGCGCGGCACACTGCCACGCGCACGCATTGACCAGCTGATGGGCTTCGCGTGGAAGTGGCTCTTGCCAGCATCGCTGCTAAACATTTTTGCAACGGCGTTTGCCGTGCTGATTGCGGGGAGCTAACCATGCCAAAGATTCCTGGCACCGGACTGCTATCGGGGATGCGCCTCACACTGACGCGCTTCTTCCAGCCGAAGCGCACGGTGATGTATCCAGAGGTGAAGCCAGACATTGCTCCGCGCAACCGTGGCCGGCTCGAGCTCGTCACCGACGAGCACGGCACGCTGAAGTGCGAGACTTGTTTCCAGTGCGCGCAGGCATGCCCAATCGAGTGCATTGACATGGGCGGCACTGACACGAAGGGGCGCTTCGCCGTGCATTGGGGTCCCGCCGAGCAGTACGCAGAGCGACGCGAAGAGTCAGCGATGCGCCGCTCCGGTCGAACCGTTTCCGACGCAGCTGCTGCCACTGGGGCGACCATCAACACCGCAAAGGTCGACGAGATTCTTGAAGCGCATGACTACGACCCGCATCACATGCTCGCGATCCTTGAAGAGATTCAGGCCGCCTACGGCTACCTGCCAGTGGATGCACTCAAGCGGGTGAGCCGTGCGACCGGCGCCTGGTACGCCATGGTCTACGGCACCGCCACCTTCTATAAGCACCTCGCCTTTGAGCCAGGGGTGACCCGCTCAATCGCCGTCTGCCGCTGCGCCAACTGCCTCGTCTCGGGGGCGGGCTCGGTGATGGGCACCCTCAGCTACGAGTTCGGCACCGAGTTCGGCCGAGCGATCCCGTGGAGCAACCTGCGCCTCGAGGCGCTTCCGAGCCATCTTCCCGACGCCCCATCGCCACTCGTGGTGATCGACGGGGAGCCGCAGCGTGACCTGAGCGCCAAGAACGCCGCCAGCTGGGCCGCCGCACTCGCCGGGAGGTTCGCGGCGTGAAGCGGCTGAACGCCCCCAAGGGTTGGAGCCAGCTGCTTTTCGTGGCGCCGACCGAGCCGTGGGCGGCACTCCGCGCCGCCGCCTCGGCGGGAGTCGCCGGTACGACCGCAACCCTGATCGCCGCCGGGCTTCGTGGTCGTGGCGGTGGCGGCTTCCTCACTGGAGCGAAGTGGCAGGCAACCGCCGCCGAGCCAGCCAGCGAGCACTACGCCGTGGCGAACGGCTACGAATCTGACCCAGCAGTCTTCACCAACCGCCTCCTTATGGAGGAGAACCCACAGGCGATCGTTGAGGGGCTCGCGATTGCTGCCCTTACGGTTGGTGCCCGCGAGGCGTTCATCGCCGTGCGCGCCGAATACACGGAAGCGATCAAGCGACTCGAAGCGGTCATCGCCAACGCGGAACGCGAGGGCATCCTTGGTGCCACGCTACTCGGCACCGGCCGTGAGCTGATCATCACCGTTCGCCCACTTCAGGGCTCCAGCATGATCGGCGAAGAGACGGTGCTGATGAAGGCACTCGCCGGCAAGCGCGGTCAGCCAGAGCAGACCCCGCCATACCCATCAGAGGTCGGCTACCTCGGCAAGCCAACCGCCGTGAACAACGTCGCCACCCTCGCGGCGGTGCCATGGATCCTGAACAACGGCGCAGCGGCCTACGCGCAGATCGGCGACTCAGCACAGCCAGGCACCGTGCTCGTACAGATCAGCGGATCCGTCGCGAACCCTGGCGTCATTGAAGTGCCGACCGGCACGCCACTAAACGAGATCATCGCGGCCGCGGGTGGTACCGCAAGTGGCGCGTCGATCAAGGCACTACTCGCTGGTGGGCCAACGGGTGGATTCATTCCAGCGAACCTCTTCGGCGGCACGCCATACAGCGGCGCAGGCCTCAAGAGCGTCGGCGCACACATCGGCTCGGGCGCACTCCTCGCACTCGACAACTCCGTCGCCATTCCCGAGCTCGCCACCATGCTCACACGCTGGTGCGCCGACGAGGCGTGCGGCAAGACGATCCCGTGCCGCATTGGCACGCGCCGACTCTCCGAGATCGGCCAACGCTTTGTTGATGGCTTGGCAGGCCCCGCCGATGCAGAGCGGCTGCAGAAGCTTGCCGCTGATGTCACCGATAGCGCCCTCTGCGCACATGAGGCGCTTGCGCCAAGCCCGCTCCTCACGGGGGTGCGATACTTTGCCTCTGAGTTTGGACCTGCCGTTGCCGCACCGTCGGCAACACCAACAAGCGGACGGAGCTGATCATGGCCGACCTGATTGATCGACCGGCAAGCGGAGTGACACCAGTCTCGCGCGCGATCACCCCAGCGCCATCAGCAGAAGTCGCCGTCGACAAGCTGCTCACCACCCGCAGCCCACAGCGACCGCAGCGCACACCAACCTTCTACGTTGAGATTGATGGGCAGAAGCTCGAAGCGTTCGAAGGACAGACAATTCTTGAAGTCTGCCGCGCGAATGGCATTGAAGTGCCAACGCTCTGCTACGACCCGAAACTGCCAGGGTTCGGCGCATGCCGCATGTGCGTCGTTGATGTTGAAGGATGCGACCAGCCATCCATCAGCTGCTCAGCGAAGGCGGAGCCGGCACAAGTCGTATCGACGCAGACCGATCGCATTCGCGAAATTCGCCGCACCAACCTTGAACTGATCTTCAGCGACCATAACGCCTACTGCTTGCCACCATGCCAGAACAAGTGCCCGAGCCACATTGACATTCCTGGATTCTTGAAGGCAAACGCTGAGTCGCAGTTCCGCGAGTCGGCGCGCATCTTCAAGCGCACCATTCCATTCCCAAGCATCCTTGGTCGCGTCTGCCCAGCGCCGTGCGAAGACCACTGCCGTCGCGACGAGGTAGACGAGGCGATCGCCATTCGCGACAGCCACCGCTACGCCGGTGATCAGGTGTTGAAGGCAATGTGGGACGAAGATCTCGATCCACCTGTGCCGTTTGAGTTGCAGCCAAAGACTGGCAAGCGCGTCGCCGTCATCGGTTCTGGTCCAGCGGGCGCATCGGCTGCCTACTACCTGCTTGTTGCCGGACACGACGTCACCATCTTTGAGAAAGATCCAGAGCCAGGCGGCATGTTGCGCTACGGCATTCCGCAGTACCGACTTCCAAAGATCGAGGTGCTCGACGGCGAGTATCAGTCGATCACGCGACTCGGTGGCCGCTTTGAGTGCGGCAAGATGCTCGGTCGCGACTTCACCGTTGCTGACCTAAAGGCGCAGGGCTACGACGGCGTCGTTGTTGCAATCGGCTGCTACGACACCAACGACCTCGGCATCCCGGGCGAAGATGCCGACGGCGTGATTGACGGCCTCGACTACCTGCACACCGCCGCACTCGGCCTCACCTACCCAGACCACGAGGGGAGCCGCGTCGTTGTTGTTGGCGGCGGGTACACCTCCATGGACTGCGCTCGAACGAGCGTGCGCCAGGGGGCCAAGGAGGTCACCCTCGTCTACCGCCGCGACATGAAGGACATGCCAGCCGCCGACGAAGTGCACGAGATGATCGAAGAGGGGGCACGCGCCATCTTCCAGGCTGGCCCAACGCGCGTCGTCACTGATGCGAACAACAAGGTGATCGGCCTCGAGTTCATTCGCATGCAGCTCGGCGCACCAGACGCTTCGGGCCGCCGCCGACCAGAGCCAGCACCAGGCACGGAATTCATTATTGAGTGCGACCGCATCTTGAAGGCGATCGGCCAGGGCCCCGACATGACCTGGGCGAGTGTCGGCGCAGATGGCGTTACCACCACCAAGAACGGCCGACTCAAGGCTGACGCCGTCACCTTCCAGACCGGCCGCGATGGCGTGTTTGGCTGCGGCGACCTGCGCAACGGCGCAACAACCGTCGTCGCCTCGATCGCCGATGGCCGACGCTGCGCCTACGCCGTTGATGCGTATCTGCAGGGCCTCGACCTTTCGGAGATTCGTAACCGCCAGACCCTCGCTGAGCCGCAGCCAGAATTCCTGAGCATCGTGCCGTTCACCGCCGAGGTGAAGGAGCCACGCCTGCGCTTGAAGGCACTGCCAGCCGAAGAGCGCAAGAACGATTACATCCAGTACGAAATTCCGTACACCAAACCAGAGGTGATGGCGGAGAGCACGCGTTGCTTGCAGTGCACCTGTGAAGCGATCGGCTTCTGTGACCTGCGACGACTCGGTATTGAGTACGGCACCACACTAAAGACGCTCGAGAAGGATCACCACGGCGGCGCCGGATTCCGTTCCATTACCGAGAACCGCTGGACTGGCGCAAACCATGACTACATTCGCGACGACTCGCACGCATTCATTCTGCGCGAGCCATCACGCTGCATCGACTGCGGTCGCTGCGCCAACGTGTGCGCCGAGGTTGTTGGTGCCGCTTGCTACGACTTCATGCGCACCGGTTTCGACACGCTCGTCACCACACCGCTCGACATGAGCCTGAACGAGTCACCATGCGTCTCCTGCGGTCGCTGCGCAGAGACCTGCCCAACCGGCGCACTCATGCCGAAGCCACGAATTCTCACCAAGTACGAAGTTGACGAGTCACGCTGCATCCTTTGCGGCATCTGCGTTGACGCTTGCCCATACGACGCGCTCCGCAGCGGCTTTGATTTCGAACTCGCGCACACCGATCGAAGCGAGCCGATGATTGACCTCATCGCCCTCTCGAAGCTGGAGCGCACCTCTGAAGCAACCTTCATTCGCGGCGAAGCAAACTGGGAGAACACCGTTGCCGGTCGACGCTACGATCCAGCACGACAGCTTCCGGTGCTGCCGCAGAGCCTACGGAAGTAGCAAATGCCGCTCCCCGACGTCATCCCGTTTATCGGCCTCGGCTGGTCAGATGTCCTTTTCTTATTGCTGAGTGGCGTAGTTCTTGCAGCAGCGATCGGCGTGGTCTTCGGCCGCGATATCATTAAGAGCGGCCTCTTCCTCATTCTCGCCCTAGGCGCACTCGCAGGTATCTACGTAATGCTTGGCGCTGCGATCGTTGCTGGCGCACAGGTGCTCGTCTACATCGGCGCAATCAGTGTGCTGATCCTTTTTGCCATCATGCTCACGCAGTCAAAGGTTGCACCAGTGAAGCTTGCGTTCCAGACACAGGTTGCACCTGCCGCTCTTGCCTCGGTTCTACTAGCTGTGCTCTTCGGCCTCGCGTTAGGAAGCACAGACTGGGGCTCAACCGTTTTTGCCGACACGCCAACCGCAACGGGCACGGCCCCTGTTGCCGCAGCACTCTTCGGCCCGTACCTCCTTGCATTTGAGATCGCAAGCGTGCTCATCCTCTCCGCCGTGATCGGCGGCCTCTATCTCGCGATGGAGCCAAAGGCGGACGAAGTGGGCGAGGAGGGGCAGTGAGCCAAATCGCCGGGAACCTGGAGCCATACCTCGTCCTCTCAGGGATGCTCTTCGCCATCGGCTCCTTCGGCTTCCTTGCCCGTCGAAACGCCATCACCATGTTGATGAGCATTGAGTTGATGCTGAACGCCGTGAACCTTGCCGCACTTGCGTTCGGCGCGTTTATACCGTCGCTCGCAGGACAAGGGGCAGCCTTTGCGCTGCTGATCATCGCCGTGGCGGCGGCAGAGGCCACCGTCGGCTTGGCAATCGTGATCGCTATCTTCCGCAACCGAAAGACGCCACTGGTCGACGAGTACGACACGATGAGGCAGTAGCCGATGATCACTGCAGAGGCTCTGGTCGAAGTGGGCGCCCTTCCGGGCTACGCGCCGCTCCTGCTTCTCCTCCCGCTGCTCGGCTTCGCCTTCACGGCGGCGGTTGGCCGACGTCTCGGCAAACTGGCCCACATCGTCCCGCTCGGGGCGATCATCGCTACCTGGGCCCTCTCCATGAGCCTGGCGATACCTGCCCTCACGGGGGGTCTCGGCGAGGCGGGCGCCTCAATGAAGCTCTTCACCTGGATCGCCTCGGGCGACCTGAGCTTCGGGCTTGGCCTGCACGTCGACGCCCTCACCGGCGCCCTCCTTCTCGTAGTGACTACGGTCGGCGCCCTCGTGCACCTCTATAGCGTCGGCTACATGAGTCACGACGGCAGCTATTGGCGCTTCTTCGCCTACCTGAACCTCTTCATGTTCTCGATGATGCTCCTCGTCCTCGCCGATAACCTCCTCGTCGTCTTCGCCGCCTGGGAGCTCGTTGGGCTCTCCTCATACCTGCTGATCGGCTTCTGGTATACGAAGACCGCACCAGGCTTGGCCGCTAAAAAGGCCTTCATCACGAACCGTGTCGGTGACGTTGGCTTCGCCCTCGGCCTGATGGGCCTCGTGGTCGTCTTCGGATCACTCGACATCAGCACGGTGCTTGCGGGGGTTGCCGCAGGCGAGCTCGTCGGCCCAGCAGCAACGGTGATCGCCTTACTCATCTTCTGTGGCGCGGTCGGAAAGTCGGCGCAGTTCCCACTTCACGTCTGGCTCCCTGACGCCATGGAGGGGCCAACCCCCGTCAGCGCACTTATTCACGCAGCGACCATGGTCAACGCGGGCGTTTATCTCGTGGCGCGAATGAGCCCACTCTTCGCCGCAAGCCCTGAGGCGATGATCATCGTTGCCGCAATCGGCATCTTCACCGCAATCTTCGCCGCCTCGATTGCGCTCACGCAGACCGACATCAAGCGCGTGCTCGCCTTCTCAACCCTCTCACAGCTCGGTTACATGTTTGCGGCGCTCGGCGTTGGCGCATGGGTGCCGGCGATCTTCCATCTCATCACGCACGGATTCTTCAAGGGGCTTCTCTTCCTCGGCTCAGGCTCGGTGATTCACGCGGTAAACGGCGAGCAAGATATGACGAAGATGGGTGGGCTCTGGCGCAAGATTCCTATTACGTACGCGACGATGTTGGTTGGAACCGTTGCGATTGCTGGCCTACCGCCACTCGCCGGGTTCTGGTCGAAAGATGAAATTCTCACCGAAGCATTCAAGTTCGGATACGCGTGGGTGTGGCTTGTCGGCATGATCGTTGCCGCCATGACCGCCTTCTACATGTTCCGCCTCATGGGACTCACCTTCTGGGGGAAGAGCCGCGTGCATGACGAATCGCACGTACATGAATCACCCTGGACGATGACGGTGCCGCTCATCATTCTCGCCGTACCATCGATTGCCATCGGCGCAGCGCTTGGCTTCCCAGTCGCAGACGGCGTCATCGTGCATGCACTCGAACCGATCTTCCATCCGGCGGATGAGATGCTCGGTACCGTGCATAAACCGTGGGAACTGTTTGGGATTGGCGGACTTCTTATGCTTGCAAGCGTCACCGTCGCCTCAATCGGCACAGCGGTTGGCGTGCGCCTCTTCCGCAGCGACAACAATGAGTTCCTTGGTCGCGTCACCAAGCGCCTGCAACCGCTCTACGACGGAAGCCGCAACCGTTGGTACTTCGATGATCTCAATGATTTCGTCTTCGTACGATTCGGTCGAAAGTTGTCAAACGCGCTCTGGTGGTTTGATCGCCGCGTCGTTGACGGCACCGTGAACGGTGTTGCCTCGCTCACCTCGAGCGGCGGTCGCGGCTTGCGACAGATCCAGACCGGTCGCGTGCAGAACTATGCACTCGGCATCGCATTCGGCCTGGTGGCGATTGCGGCTGCGTACCTGGTGATTGCAGGATGAACGACATGCCGATCCTGTCGCTGATCATCTTCCTTCCGCTCCTTGGCGCGCTCGGCATCGCAGCACTCCCATCGTCACGTCCGAGCCTGATTCGTTTTGCTGCACTCGGGGTGTCACTGATCACCTTCGCACTCAGCCTCGGCATGCTGGTTGGCATTCGCGGCCAGAGTGGTGAATTTGCCTTCAGCGAACAGCTCTCGTGGATTCCATCGTTCGGCATTACGTACCACCTTGGCGTTGATGGGCTCTCTGGCGCACTTGTTGTCTTGACGACGCTGCTCAGCTGGATCTGCATCCTCGCGAGCTTTGGTCCAATTCAGACTCGCGTGAAGGAGTACTTCATCAGCTTCCTCATCCTTGAGACGGGCATGCTCGGCGTCTTCTTGGCGCTTGACCTCTTCCTCTTCTACATCTTCTGGGAGATCGTGCTCGTTCCGATGTATCTGATCATCGGCATCTGGGGCGGGGCCGACCGCATCTACGCCACGATCAAGTTCGTCCTCTACACGCTCGTGGGATCACTCCTCATGCTCGTGGCGATCCTGGCGACGGCCTTTAGCCACCAGGCCGCAACCGGCTCGTGGGCCGGGGCATTCGACCTGCTGGCGCTGCGGGGCACGATCACCGATCCAACGCTGCAGATCCTCGGGTTTGCCGCCTTCGCGCTCGCCTTCGCCATCAAGGTGCCGATGTTCCCGTTCCACACGTGGCTCCCCGATGCGCACGTGCAGGCTCCAACCGCAGGCTCGGTCATCCTCGCCGGCGTGCTCTTGAAGCTCGGTGGCTACGGCTTCATCCGCTTCGCGATCCCGCTCTTCCCCGATGGCGCACAGCTCTTCGCGCCGCTCATGATTGTTCTCTCGGTGATCGGCATCATCTACGGCGCGCTTGTGGCGATCGTGCAGACCGACCTCAAGAAACTCATCGCGTATAGCTCCGTCAGCCACATGGGCTTTGTGACACTCGGCATCTTCACCTTCAATCAGCAGGGCGTCGACGGCGCAATCTTGCAGATGCTCAATCACGGCCTCATCACGAGCGGGCTCTTCTTGCTCGTTGGTATCGGTTACGAACGCACCCACGATCGCGAGATTGCCAAGATGGGCGGCTGGGCGGTGCGCACCCCCGTATACGCTGCGCTCTTCGGCTTCTTCCTCTTCGCATCCGTTGGCCTTCCTGGCCTCTCGGGGTTCGCTGGTGAATTCCTGGTGCTGCTCGGAGCCTTCATCGCCAACCCAATGGTCGCAGGCGCATCAACGTTTGTGATGATCTTTGCTGCCGTCTACCTGCTCTACATGTACCAGCGCGTCTTCACCGGACCACTCTCTCCGTTCTTGAAGGGGCTCGGCTCAAAGCTGACTGATGTCACACCAACTGAGATCTTGACGCTCGCGCCTCTCGCGGCACTGGTTGTGATCTTTGGTGTGATGCCGACACTCCTCACCAGCTCGTTTGCAAAGAGCGTTGAAATCTTCCTGATGTCGGCAATTAGCGTGGTCGGACAATGAACAACGATCTGCTCACCCTAGCGCCGCTAATCACCGTTGTCCTTGGTGCGATCGCCGTTCTTGCGAGCGACATGATTACGCCAAATCGCAATCACGCGCCGGTTGCCGTTGCTCTTGCCGCACTCGGCGCTACCGCAGCATTGCTCATTAATCAGGGCGGCACCACCGCGAGTGCGCTTGGTGGTAGTTACGTGGCAGGGCCGTTCGTTGCGTTTGTCGGCCTGCTCGGAATCTCAATTGTTGCCATCACGCTCCTGATTGCGCCGGCATACCTTGCTGCGCGCAAGTATCCAACGGCTGAACTCGCAGCGACGCTCCTCTTCGCCCTCGCTGGTGCAATTCTGCTTGGCGCCGCAACTGATCTCATCACACTCTTCATCGGCCTTGAGCTGATGGTTATCCCTGGGTATGTCCTAGCTGGATACGCAAAGCGCGACCCGCTGAGCACCGAGGGTGCGGTGAAGTACTTCCTGCTCGGTAGCTTCTCGAGCGCTATCCTGCTCTTTGGCATCGTGGTGCTGTGGGGCGTTGCAGGTACCGCGTCACTCAGTCGTATCGCAACAGTGCTCGCATCTGGAGAGGCGAACGCAGGACTCGCTGTTGCACTCGCGCTGATCACCACAGGGTCGGCCTTCAAGATTGCGGCGGTTCCGTTCCACTACTGGACTCCCGACGCCTATCAGGGCTCCCCAACGCCAATCACGGGGTATCTCTCTGTTGGTCCGAAGGTCGGCGCATTTGTTCTGCTCATCAAGCTCTTTGTGATTGCGCTCGCGCCACTCGCGACACTCTGGATTCCAGTGATGGTGGTGCTGGCGGCGGCAACCATGACGCTCGGCAACCTGGTCGCTCTCACGCAGAGCAACGTGAAGCGCATGCTCGCCTACTCGTCGATCGCGCACACCGGATACCTGATGGTTGGCATCGTGGCGGCGGGCGCAGGAGAGGCGGCGGGAATCGCCGGCATTCTCTTCTACGCCGCGGCGTACGCGTTCATGAACCTCGGTGCGTTTGCATTCTTGACTGCGCTGCAGGGTCGACCCGGCGCCACGACGCAGCTCTCCGATCTTGCTGGGCTCGGTCGCAAGCATCCGCGCATGGCGATCCTCGCGACGATCTTCCTGTTGAGCCTCACCGGCATTCCACCGACGGCGGGCTTCTTCGCCAAGACCTACGTGATCTTGGCTGCGGTACAGGCGGGTGGGCCAGCCACGATCCTGGCCGTGATCGCGGTGCTCAACGCAGCCATCGCCGCCTTCTACTACCTGCGCGTCATCGTCTACCTCTTCATGCGCGACCCGGCAGAGCCAGCGGTTCAGGTGGCCGAGGGCCCAATGCTGCGCGCTGGGCTGCTGATCGCCGCCATCGGCACCGTAGCGCTCGGCCTAGCCCCAACCCCGATCATTGAGGCGGTCATTCAAGCTCTCGCCAAGTAGCCGCCGCCCCCGTAGCGGGGATGTAACAAACTAACCCCCGCCTCCTATCGCATCAGCGAGAATTCATATAAACTTCGGCTTCTATGAGCGCACAGCACGTCTCCGCACTCCCCGCCGCCACGGGCGCCGCCGTCTCCCGCCTTGCTGGAGAGCGTGACGTCATCGAAGCGGCGCGCCGCGTGCACCGCGCCCTCGGCGATACCAACCGCCTTGAGGTGGTGCGTCGCCTTGCCGCTGGCCCAGCCACCGTCTCCGAGCTGATTGAGTTCACCGGCCTCTCGCAGCCACTCGTCTCGTGGCACCTGCGCCGACTGCGCGCCGCCGGCCTCGTCACCACCGAGCGCTCTGGCCGTGAGTCAATCTGCACGCTTCGCACGGCCACCATCGCCGAAGGTCATGCCCTGATGCTCTCCGCCCTCGGCATCGCCGACCCCGCTGCCTGGATCGCCCCAACAGAGGCGCTCCCACATGCCACACCACTTGTCGACGCCGTTCGCGGTGAGGAGGCCTAGCCGTGGCAAAACGCAAGATCACGAAGCGCACCAGCAGCAAGCGCGTCACGCAGGGGAGCCTCCTTACGAACAGCGAGCGGAGCCAGATCAAGCGCATTGGCGAGCCGATCGCGTTGCTCCTTGGGCGTATCGGCTTCTCGCCCGACGCACTCACCCTTGTTGGCTTCGGCATTGTGTTGGTTGCGACAGCGCAGGTCGCGATTGGCAACTGGGCGATCGCAGCGGGCATCCTCATCGCTGGCACGCTCTTTGATGGTCTTGACGGCACACTCGCTCGTGCAACGAATCGCGTCACCGCGTTCGGCGCCTTCTTTGACTCATCGCTTGATCGCGCAGCAGAGGCTGCGATCTATGCCGGCATCGTGTACAGCGCCGCAGTGATCGGCAACACCCCAATCGCAACTGCAGCGGTCCTTGCCCTCGGCGTAGGCTCACTCGTGAGCTATGTGCGCGCGCGTGGCGAAGGGCTCGGCGTCTCCGCACACGGCGGCATTGCACAGCGCGCCGAGCGCGCAGTGATTCTGATTCTCGGCCTGCTCGTCGCCGGGCTCACTGGTGAAACGAACTACCTGCTCTACGCGCTCATCATCATCGTCGCACTCTCAGCCGTCACCGTGCTGCAGCGAATCTTGTTTATTCGCGCCGCGTTGGCAACCACCGGGCGTCGCGCATAGCGCGCCAATTTGATACTCGCCGCCTGGCGTGAAACGGGCGGTTAGTGAAGGCGGACCCACAGGTGTGGGCTCGCAAAGCGGAAAGGTCGCGTAAGCGACAGAGAAAGGGGTAACAGGGAAATGGTAGAGATGAACGGGCCTCGCGCCCAGTGGAACGCTCGACCGGCGCCGACAACGCCGATCAAGTCAACGAATCCGATCCGCGTTGCAATCGCGGGTGTCGGCAACTGTGCCAGCAGCTTGGTGCAGGGCCGCTACTTCTACGCCGACGTGGCGAACGATGCAAAGGTCCCAGGACTGATGCACGTTGACCTCGGTGGCTATCACGTGCGCGATCTTGATTACGTTGCGGCGTTTGACGTCAACGTGACCAAGGTTGGCAAGGATCTCTCCGTTGCACTTGGCGCAGAGCCAAACAACACCTGGACCTTCCAGGAGATCCCAACCACCGGCGTGATCGTTCAGCGTGGGCCAACGCTCGACGGCATCGGCAAGTACCTCAAGGATGTGGTGATCGAGTCGCCAGAGAAGCCTGTCGACGTTGCTGCTGTGCTCAAGGAGCGCAAGGTCGACGTACTCGTTGCCTACCTTCCGGTCGGCAGCGAAGAGGGAATTCGCTACTACGCTGAGCAGGCGATCAAGGCGGGATGCGCGTTTGTCAACGCAATCCCAGTCTTCATTGGCCGAGAGCCAGAGTGGCAGAAGAAGTTTGCCGCAGCCGGACTCCCAATCGTTGGAGATGACATCAAGAGCCAGGTTGGCGCAACGATTGCGCACCGCGTTCTTGCACGACTCTTCGCCGATCGTGGCGTTCAGCTCGACCGAACCTATCAGCTGAACTTTGGTGGCAACACCGATTTCCAGAACATGTTGGAGCGCGATCGACTTGAGAGCAAGAAGATCAGCAAGACCAACGCGGTCACCTCGATCCTCGACGAGCAGCTCGGCGAGGAGCAGGTGCACGTTGGTCCTTCGGACTTCGTGCCATGGCTCCTTGACCGCAAGTGGGCAAACATCCGTCTCGAAGGAACAACCTTCGGCGGCGTGCCACTTACGGCCGAGCTGAAGCTCGAGGTGTGGGATTCGCCAAACAGCGCCGGCGTCATCACGGACGCTATCCGCTGCGCGAAGATCGGCCTCGATCGCAAGTTGGCGGGGACGCTCGTTGCGCCTTCGTCGTACTTCATGAAGAGCCCACCAATGCAGCTGCGCGACGATGTCGCCCACGCCGCAGTGGAAGCCTTCATCCGCGGCGAGGACAACCGCGTCCTCGACGGAACCCAGGTGACCAAGGAGGGGTACCCCGCCTCCGAGTCGCTGAACTCCGTTCGCGCCTAAGCGTTCCGCTGCGAGGCTGGCTTCGGCCAGTCCCGCCTTCACACTGGAGAGAGCCGTCGCACCCGCAAGGGGGCGGCGGCTCTCCCCTACACTCCACAAATGAGCGAACCACAGCCGCCCCAGGGGGCAGCCACCCCCTCGCCGCTCCGCCGCCAGGCGCCAAAGCGCACCCCTGGCTACCTCGTCCGGCGCGCCTGGGAGCGCACCGTCTACGCGGGCTACCGCCTCCTCATGTGGGTCATTGGCGTCCTCCCCCCACGCCCGGTTGAGGCGCTCTTCTCGACCCTTGCGCCCCTTGCCTATCTCCTCTGGCCGGCAAAGCGGCGTATCGCCGACGGCAACGCCGCGGTCGTCCTCGGCGTGGCCGATCCCGAGGGTCGACCACTCCCGGGGAGCGAGAAACTCGTGCGCGCCCGCTCCCTTGCGAACTACCGCACCTACGGGCGCTTCGCAGCAGAGCTGCTGCGCCTACCAAGCCGTTCGCTCAAGGAGATCGCCGCTGATGTTGACCTGAGCGAGGCTGCGTTCATGGACGATTTCCGCGCACGGGGACAGGCGGCGATCTTCGTAGGTTTTCACGCGGGCAACAACGAGCTTGGTGCTGCGTCGCTTGGCGAACGAAACTATGACGTGAACGTTGTCGCCGACGACAGCGCCTTCCCAGAAATGTACGAGCTCCTTCGTCGCCTTCGCGCAGCATGGGGAATCAAAGTGATCGACTGGAAGGCGATTCGCGAGGTGTTCAGTGCACTAAAACGTGGTGGATTCATCGTGCTACTTAGCGACTGGGGATATAAACCCGACGGCATTCCCTGCCAGCTCTTCGGCCGCTGGACAACACTTCCGAGTGGCCCAGCGGTACTAAGCGCGCGTGGCAACGCACCAATCATCCCATTCTTTGTTCGACGAGAGCGACCAGGCCATTTCCGAATCTTGTACGGCACACCGATTAGCGCAGGAAACGGATCTCCAGCCGCACTCCTAGCAGCGACACAAGAGACAGCGACTGCAATGGAGAAGTTGATTCGCACTGAACCGCTGCAGTGGAACTGCTTTAAGCCAATGTGGCCAAACGCGGCCAAACAGCAAGAGCTTGCAGAGAGTGCCGCACGCATGTCCAAAGAGACAACCCGCCGTGGAGGCGAGAGCGCATCATGAGCGCGGTGATCGGCTACCTCATCATTGGCGCGCTCTCGTTCGTCTCTCGTCTTCCGGAGGCACTTCTTGTGGGAATCGCACGAGCATGGGGGAGAATTGGCCCGCGCTTCATGCGGTCGCGTGCAGCCCTTGCACGAAAGAATCTTGCTCGTGTCTACACCTACCGTGATGGCGTCGCGCCAACGAGCAGCACACTTGATCGCGGGGTCGCGCTGCTCTTCGAGCACCATGTTCGCTTCTACATTGAAACGGCACGAGCGCCACGACACGCACGGAAGATCATCGCTACACGTGTCCGCCTAGAGAGCGAAGAGTCTGTGCGCGCTGCATTTACGCGCGATAGTGGCGGCGCAATCTTTCTTGCCGCACACTTCGGCGCCATTGAGCTACCTGGCAGCATCCTCGCCGATCGCAGCGGTATGAAGCCCGTTGCGCCAATGGAGGAGCTCGGTAACCCAGTGCTGCAGCGTTGGATGTTGCGCGTACGAGGCGAGGGCCTTGGGCTTCGCATTATTCGCGCGCAGGGTGCTGCAGCGGTCATGTCTGCGGAGCTCGCTGCAGGTGGCATCGTTGGCTTGGTTGGTGATCGAAACATCGCTGGCCGCGGCGTACCCGTTTCGCTCTTTGGTTTCCCGGCGCGACTTCCGATTGGCGCGGGCCTGCTCGCCGTAGAGAGCGGCGCACGACTCTTCGTTGCGGCGGTCATTCGTGAGGACCAAGGGTTGTATACGGGCTACATTCGCCAAGTAGAGGTACCAGCAACGGGAGATCGCATGGAGCGAACACGCGGTGCGCTCGTTGGTGTTGCCGCAGCATTTGAAGAGCTCATCGGCAAGGCCCCCGAGCAGTGGTGGACGCTCTTCTATCCAATCTGGGACGATCTTCAGTCATGAGCCCAACAAAGCGACGGATGACGGGGGTGCAGGGGAGAGCCGATCTGCACATCCACACGATGGCCTCCGACGGTACCGCCGGCGTTGCGCAAGTACTTGCGCGGGCCGAGGAGTTGCGACTTGATGTGATTGCCATCACCGATCACGACCGCATTGACGCAGCGAAGGCGGCACAGACGATGGCGATCAAGAACAAGCTGCGCGTGCAGGTCATCGTTGGCGAAGAGATCTCGACGTTGCAAGGGCATGTGCTCGGACTCTTCCTCGAGGAGCGCGTCCGACCCCTTAGGTCGCTGCGACGCACCATTGCGGAGATCCACGAGCAGGGCGGGATTGCCATCCCAGCCCACCCACTCTTCCCCCACCCTCTCTGCGCCCAGGCGGGGGCCCTGCGGGCCGTAGCGAACGATCGTGACCCTGCCTGCCGCCCCGATGCCTTGGAGACCTTCAACCCCACGATCTTCGGCACCTTCCCGCGGGCGCGGGTCCAGCGGCTGGCGAAGGAGCTTGGCCTCCCTGGGGTCGGCTCCTCCGATGCCCACGTGCTTGAAGCGATCGGGCGCGTCTACACAACCTTCCCAGGCCGTACGGCTGCAGCGCTGCGTCGAGCGATCCTCGCGGGCACGGTGAAGCCAGGAGAGGGTGAAGACCACACCATGCTGGAGAGCCCCGCGATCTTCGCCCGGCAGATGCTGCGCAACCTCATCGGCCTCGGGCAGGACCTGCGCGGCGTCACGCGACCGATCTGGACGCTCGGCGGCGAGCGACATGGGCGTGACCTCGGCTACCCACACAGCCACAAGCGACCGGTGAAGCAGAAGTGAAGATCGGCCTCGTCACCCCGTACGTCTACCCAATGCCGGGCGGCGTCAACGATCACGTGGGCAGTCTCTACCGAGTACTCCGTTCGCGTGGCCACGATGTGCGCATCATCACCAGCAGCCACGGATTACAAAAGGCATCCGAGGGCGATGTAATTCGCATCGGCAAAGGATTCAGCGTTCCCTTCAACGGCTCCATGGGCACGATCACGTTGAGCCCAACCTATCTGCGCCAGGTACGCGAGCTACTCGAACGCGAACAGTTTGATGTGCTGCACTTCCATGAGCCGTTCGTACCGTTCCTTAGCCTTGTGGTGCTGACGCTTTCCAAATCTGTGAACATCGGTACCTTTCACGCATTCGGTGGACTCTCACTCAGCTATGAGTTTGGGCGACGCGTCATGGGTGACTACGCGAATCGACTGCACGGTCGAATCGCCGTGAGTCCAGCTGCACGTCACTTCATCAGCCGCTACTTTCCAAGCGAATACAAGATCGTGCCAAACGGTGTTGAGCCGAGTCTCTATCGCAGCGCGGTACCAATCGCTCGCTATCGTGACGGCGTTCCAAACGTCCTCTTTGTCGGCCGCATGGAGCCTCGCAAGGGCCTGATTCATCTCTTGCGCGCGATTCGCAAGATGCAGGTGAACGGGGAGCAGGTTCGCCTCCTGATTGTTGGCAGTGGTCCGGGTGAGCGCGAAGCGCGCCGCTATGTACTAACTCGGCAACTGAACGATGTCGAATTCCTTGGGCGTGTTAGTGATGCCGAGAAGCGGCAGCTCTTCAAGACCGCAGACGTGTTTGTCTCTCCGGCAACCGGGAGAGAGTCATTCGGCATCGTGCTGCTCGAAGCGATGTCTGCAGGCGCGCCAGTAATCTGCTCCGACATTCATGGCTACCGCGCCGTCGTGCGACGCGAACGTGATGGCATCTTGGTTCCACCGGCAGACTCTGACGCATTCGCTGATGCAATCGGTCGCGTTATCCACGATCCAGAACTAAAGGCGCGACTTAGTGCCGCCGGCATTGAACGCTCTGAGCTCTTCACCTGGGATCGCGTCGGCGCATCGGTTGACGAGTACTACGGCTTCGTGATTCGCCGTCTTGCAGAGCAGGGTGCGCTACCGAGTGGATTCAATGCACCAATTCCCGCGCCACCAGGGCCGCGTCGCCGCAGCGCCTAGCGCGTTACGCCGTCGCGAGGCGCGAAGCAAGCTCGCAGAGCAGGCGCGCCGTTAGTCCCCACACTCGTCGCTCACCAGGCACTGGGATCACGCCGTACCGCAGAGGTTGACCCTCCTCGGTCGCATCAACGACGTGTACCTCATGCCGGGGATCAAAGAGCCCAAGCTCAGCACCGAGTGTCTCGGCAACCTCGCGCGGATCTGGTGTGATCAGCGGCGTTTGCGGCGCAACAGCAACGAGCACCTGCACCAGAAAGTTGCTCGCTGGCACATAGGCGGGGTCGAGGGAGCCCACAAAGCGAATGTCATGCTCTGGATCGGCAGCATGAAAGCCGAGCTCTTCATGGAGTTCACGGATCGCCGTCTCTTGCGGTGTTTCGTTCCCCTCGAGTTCACCGCCTGGAAGAGCGATCTGTCCGCCGTGGCGACCGCGCTCTGCGCGCTTAATCAGCAGCACCTGGCAGTCGTACGGATGCGGATCAACGCTGTCGCCACCACCAGTCGGGCTGCAACTCCCCAGAGCCACAGGTGGCACAAGAAGGGCGGTCACCACCGCAATGCGCGGATTGCTGCTGGCAGGCGGATTTAGGTCAACCGGCTCCAGGCCTGGCAGGCGGAGCGGGGTGAGCGCTTCAGGAAGCGGGAGGGGGAGTGTGGGGAGACGCCCCGTCGCATCGCGACGGAGCGCCTCCTCAATACGGTCTGCGAGTCGGTTGATCAACGCGTCAGATCAGCTCGGCCGGCCCGATGCCCCAGGCGAGCGCACGGGGATCCGCGGCGGTCGCGGCGTGCCGTGATTCGCTGGGAGCGGCTTCGGCTTGCGGCGCAGGGCATGCTCGAGCACCTGGCCGATCGTCTCCACCGGGATGATCTTCAGCGACTTGCGGATCTCCTCAGGGATCTCCGGCAGGTCCTTCTCGTTCTTCTTCGGAATCAGCACCACGCGTGCCCCAGAGGCGTGTGCCGCCAGCGCCTTGCTCTTGAGGCCACCGATCGGCAGCACGCGGCCGCGCAGGGTGATCTCGCCAGTCATCGCCACCTCTTTACGAACTGGGATGCCAGTGAGCGCCGACACAATCGCCGTTGCCATCGTCACGCCCGCCGAAGGACCATCCTTCGGGATCGCGCCTGCTGGCACGTGAATGTGCAGACCAGACTTCTCGAAGCGTTCCGGCGCAATACCGAGCTCCGCTCCGTGTGCCTTGATCCACGTGAGTGCGGCGCGCGCCGACTCCTTCATCACATCGCCGAGCTGGCCGGTGAGGATCAACTCCTCACGCCCCTCCATTACACCAACCTCGACGGTAACCACATCGCCACCGACAGGTGTCACCACGAGGCCTGTGGCAGAACCGACCTGATCGTCGTTATCCATCTCGCCGTATTCGTGCCGCTCTGGCCCGAGCCAGGTGGCAAGCCGCTTGGCGTCAACCTCAGGCTTACGCCCTTTCTTCTCAGCAACGGCGCGTGCCAACTTGCGCATCACGGTGGCGATCTCTCGCTCCGCATTACGCACGCCCGCCTCGCGCGTGTAGTGCCGAATCAGGTGCACGAGCGTCTCATCAGGAACGATCGCCTGCGCCTCGGTCAACCCGTGGTTCTCGCGCTGCTTCGGCAGGATGTAGCGCTTCGCGATCTGCACCTTCTCGGCCTCGGTGTATCCAGGAATCTGGATGATCTCCATACGGTCGCGCAGCGGCGCAGGAATAGTGTCGAGCTGATTCGCGGTGGCAACGAAGAGCACCTGCGACAGATCGAACTCCACCTCGAGGTAGTTGTCCTGGAAGGTTGCGTTCTGCTCAGGATCGAGCACCTCAAGGAGCGCCGACGACGGATCGCCGCGGAAGTCCGCGCCGAGCTTGTCGATCTCATCAAGCATGAAGACAGGATTCTTCGTTCCCGCCTGCTTGATCCCCTGCACGATGCGGCCGGGGAGCGCGCCGATGTAGGTGCGGCGATGCCCACGAATCTCCGCCTCGTCATGCAAGCCACCAAGACTCATGCGCACAAACTTGCGGCCCATCGCGCGAGCGATCGACTTACCAAGTGACGTCTTACCAACGCCTGGAGGGCCGGCGAAGCAGAGGATTGGGCTCTTCACCTGCGGGGCGAGCTTGCGCACCGCGAGGTACTCGATGATCCGCTCCTTCACCTTCTCCAAGCCGTAGTGATCATCGGCGAGCACCTTGGCCGCCTCCTTGATTTCGATGCGGTCTTCCGTCGCAACGTTCCACGGCATCGAGATCAACCAATCGACGTACGTGCGAATCACGCCAACCTCGGGCGAGGCCGATGGGATACGGCTCATGCGATCGAGCTCCTTGAGTGCGCGCGACTTGATCTCCTCCGGCATGCCAGAGGCCTCAACCTTCTCGCGCAGCTCATTCGTCTCTGCCTGCTGCGGATCCTCTTCACCGAGCTCGCGCTGAATCGCCTTGAGCTGTTCGCGCAAGAAGTATTCGCGCTGACTCTTATCCATCTCAGAGCGCACATCTGATTGAATCTTCCCCTTCAGCTCAAGGATCTCAATCTGTCGCGACAAGAACGACGCGACGTACTTCAGTCGCGCCACCACATCAATCGTTTCGAGCAGCTCCTGGCGTTGCTCGGTGGTCATGTCTGGGGTGTAGGCCGTCATGTCGGCCAGCAGCCCTGGGTCGCTGATGTTCTTCGCCGCAACAGCCGCTTCAGGCGGCACTGGTGCGCCAGAGGTGACGTACGTTTCTACCTGGGCTTGCACGCTGCGCATCAGCGCCTCTACCTCAACGCCGGTGACCTCAGGCGTTTCGACGATGGTCCCCTTCAGCATGAGTGCGGCACCAGTGGTGTCGAGAGACTTCACCTTAAGGCGACGCTGACCCTGCACCACGGCGCGCAGTGTGCCGTCGGGAAGGTTCACCACCTGGGCGATCTTGGCGAGCGTGCCCATCGCATGCAGCTGGTCAACAGAGGTGATCTCTTCTTGCTCTGGCTCACGCTGGGTGACCAAGGCGATCCAGCCACCGGCAGCAGCAGCAGCGCGAATGGCGGCGACACTCTTGTCGCGGCCAACCTTGAGCGGCGCAACCATCTCGGGGAAGATGACGATCTCGCGGAGGGGAACAAGGGGGAAGGATCCGCGACCGCGTGGCACAACCGTGTCGTCGTCGCTTGCGGCAACAGCCTCGTCAATGGCGAGCTGCTCCTCTTCGTTGAGCTCCTCATCCAAATCTGCCTGGATCTCTCGTTCGGTTCGCTCACTCATGCTCGTCCCCTTCCTGCCGCAGCCTGCGGCGCTCGCTTCGCCTCTTTGCTTTGACCCTCTTCGTACAGTCGTTCCAAGATTCGTTCCCCGAGCCGCTCCTCGAGTTCGAAGAGGAGCTTGATCCCGGCGAGGTTGACCCCAAAGTCTTGGGTGAGGTGACGTATCCAGAGGATTCGCCGCAGATCGTTCTCGGAGAAGAGGCGGATGTTCGATTCGGTCCGGGAGGGGCAGATGAGGCCCTCCTCCTCGTAGATCCGTAGGGTTCGTGGATGGGCCGAAACAATATTGGCGGCCACGCTGATCACGTAGACCGGCCGCGCTGGATCGACGCTGGCACCTCTGCTCTTCAACACCCAGTCAGGCTACAACCCTATCAATACCATTGTCAAGAGAGTTATCCACAAAGTAGGAGGTCTAGAGACGGAGACGCCCCCGTAGGGGGTGACTGCTTCTGGGGTTTCTGGAGCGCTGAAGGACCTACTCGAGGTCGCGGCGATACGGAACGTCGAGGATCACCGTGTTGCGTCGGCCGAGCAGCGTCTCGCGAAGGCGCTTCCCGTTGCCGTTATGCAGGATGCGATCCCACCAGTGTCGTCCGGCGTACTCCGGAATCAGCACCACATTGATGCGGCGCTGCTCTGCTGGCAGGTGAGCATCCTCATCCTCGATTTCATCGAGGTAGTGGCAGATCGGCTCCACGATCGCGCGGAACGGAGATTCAACCGTGACGAGGCGTACACCAGGGAAGAGCGTCTCAAACCGCTCACGAATCTCCGCCTCTTCCGTTGCATCAAACACTACGCGTACCGCGGTTAGCTCACCGGTCGTTCCCTCGAGAATTCGACCGAGTGTAATTGCGCGAACGGTTGAGCGATTGATTTCGCCGAACGGCGCGATGATCCTGCGTGGGCGATGTGGTGCATCAAACACCAGGTTCGGCTTGATTGCTAGCTCACGCTCATGCAAGTTGTAGCGACGACGTACCAAGGCCATGAAAATCGCAACAATCGGCACCAGCACAAAGATGATCCAGCCGCCAACAGCAAACTTTGCAAGCGAGATGATAACGAGCACGACACCGGTGACGACCGCACCAATGCCATTTAGCAGCGCCTTCTTCTGCCAATCGGCACCGCGAACATTTCGCCAGTGCACAACCATGCCAGTCTGGCTAATCGTGAATCCAAGGAAGACGCCAATCGCGTACGCAGGAATCAAGAGCGTCACGAGTGCGCCGGTTGCAAGAAGGAAGATAACGGCGCCGACAGCAATCGTAAGAATGCCCCCAGCGTACGCAAGCCGGTCGCTTCGCTGCCCAACCTGTCGTGGCAAGAATCCGTCGCGAGCCAAAATGCGCGCTAGCTGCGGCCCACCGTTGAACCCAGTGTTTGCTGCTAGGAGCAAAATACCGGTCGTGGCGATCTGATAGACAACATAGAACGGTCCATCGCCAAACGAGGCCCGCGCAATTTGTGACATCAACGTTTCGCCACCAACTTCTTGCGGGACTTTGCCGAACGCGAACGCCAACAGCGAAATACCGAAGAAGATCGTTGCAAGCAGAATCGACATGATACTCATCGTGTTGGCGGCGTTCTTTGCCTCAGGTTTCTTGAATGCCGCGACGCCATCGGAGATTGCCTCTGTTCCCGTGAGTGCCACGGATCCGTATGCAAACGCTTTGAGCAGTAGGAAAGGTAAGATGAGTTGCATCTCGCTATGGGGTATCACGGTCACCCCCTCGCTCCAATTCACCGCAGGATCACCAAGGGCGATTCGGATTAGTCCAACACCGATGACTGCGAGCGCGCCAAAGACGAAGAGATATGTCGGAATGGCAAACAGCTTTCCTGACTCACGCAGCCCCCGAAGATTGGCAAGAACCAGAAGCATCAGTGCCCCAATTGCAAGTTCAACGCGAAGCGGTGAAAGCTCGGGAAGGGCGGAGGTAATGGCGGCAACGCCAGCGGCGGTACTCACCGCCGCCGTGAGGACGTAATCAATGACGAGGCTCGATGCGGCAATCAGTGCTGGACCGGTGCCGAGTGTGCTCTTGGCGACGGCATACGCGCCACCACCTTTTGGGAACCCGAAGCAGACCTGTCGATAGCTGAGCGCAACGATGGCCAGAAGAAGGCCAACCGCGAGCGCGACGACCGGGCCGAATGCAAGGTAGGAGGCACCCGCTGATGCGAGCACGATCAAGATCTCCTCGCTCGCGTAGGCGCTCGACGAGATCGCGTCTGAAGAGAAGATCGGCAGGGCGAGGGTCTTGCTGAGGCGCTCCTCACCCTCCTCAGCATTTGAGATCGGTCGCCCAAAGATGAAGCGCTTTGCGGCGGTGGTGGCCTTCCCTAGGTCGTGGACCGGGGCACTGCCCGCCGCCGATGCAACGAGGTGGTCCGGGGAGGGCTCGACAAAGAGCTCCTCGCCTGTGTCGTTGTGGCTCCAGTCAGGCTTCATTTTCTGATCGTCAGAGGTCATCGCGGCTCACTGCACCTTTCCCAATGGTTTTTCGTTCAATTGCGGGTGGCCTAATCCTATACCCGCGCTCTCTCTCGCTCCGATTCGTGCGGCGTCACCCGCACGAGGAGAGCCCCCGTCAGGCTCACAGCGTTCACCGGAATCACCTCAACCGCGCTCGTCCCGATGAAGGAAGAGGCTGCGCTCAACTCTGCATCCCACTCGTCACTCGCACGCTTCCACGCAAGCAGCGAGCCCGTTGGCGACAGAAGCGGAGCAGCCAGTCGAATGAGTTCACCCAAGGGTGCGACAGCACGGGCCGTGATCACATCAAAACGTACGCCCCCGCCTTGCGCGAGGTCTTCAGCGCGCGCATGTGCAACACGCAGGCGCGGCGCAAGTCCGCTCGCCGCGGTCACCGCTTCAAGGAATCGTGCCTTCTTTCCAATTGATTCAATAAGCGTCATTGAAAGATTGCTGTGGTGTGAAAGCAAGCGCGCCGCCAGCGGTATACCAGGGAACCCACCACCAGATCCAAAGTCGGCAATCTTTCCGCCGTTGGGAAGGAGTCGCTCAATGTGGGGCGCAGCTACCAGTGAATCAAGAAGATGCCGCGTCGCGCGTTCGCGCGGATCACTGACGCGCGTGAGGTTGATTGCCGGGTTCCATGCGTCCAGCAGTCGCAAGTGTGTAGTGATGATTGCCGTTTCGGCGGCAGAGAGTTCAGGAAGTGAGGCTGCGGAAAGGTGGCGTGCTAGTTCGTCAAGCGTGTCACGTTCCGTTGGCGGCAACGCACCCGGATCAGTTGGAAGCGGTGCGCGTTCGGAAGGTGTCGTGTCGGGACTCAGTCGCTAGCTCCACTCTTCGGCGTTGCGCTGCGCGCTGGTCGGCCCATAGAGCGACGCACGACATCAAGGACCTCTTCAATCGACTTCTCTGCATCACCCTTCTCTGCCGCATCTTTCATGCAGCCGCGAATATGATCTTCAAGGATCAGAAGGCCAAGAGCGTCGACGGCGGCGCGTAGTGCGGCCGTCTGCTGCAGGATGTCGACGCAGTACTCTTCGCGGTCGACCATGCGCGCGATACCGCGCACCTGCCCCTCAAGGCGGCGCAACCGATTAAGTAGGACCTTGCGGTCTTTTGTGTAGCTGTGCCCGATATGTTCTGCCATACCCCCTGAGAGTATCTGATCACGCTCCGATGCTACGATTCAGCCGCAGAGCGACAAGCCCCTGCCAGGGCGTCAAGTGGGGAGGAGCAACCATGCCGGCGAGCCAGAATCCGCATGACGACATTGAGTCCGTCCTCATTACCGAGGCGGCGATCGACGCGCGCGTGCGCGAGCTCGGCGCTGAGATCGGTGCCGCGTATGCGGGGAACGACTCGCTCATTCTGGTCAGCGTGTTGAAGGGCTCCATCGTCTTCGTTGCCGATCTCATGCGCGCCATTCCAGGGAACGTGCAGATTGACCTCATGGAGGTCTCGTCGTACGACGGTGGCAAGAGCACCGAATCGAGCGGAACGGTACGCATCCTGAAGGACCTCTCGGGCACCATCGAAGGCCGCGACGTGCTGATCGTTGAAGACATCATCGACACCGGCATCACGCTGAACTACCTCACGAATTATCTCACGGGGAAGAACCCACGTTCCGTGAAGATCGTCACCCTTCTCAGCAAGCCTGCGCGACGCGTCGTCGAGATCCCCGTTGAGTGGATGGGCTTTGAGATCCCCGACAAGTTCGTGGTCGGCTACGGGCTTGACTTTGGCGAGCAGTACCGCAACCTCCCCTATGTCGGCGTGCTGAAGCCCTCGATGTACACATCGATCCTCGGGAAGGAGTAGGTGGTGAAGCCGATCGGACGCATCCAGTCGACATCCGGGAACCTCTTCCGACGCAGCAGCGGCCGCCGCTTGAGCGGCATTGGCGCCGCAGGTGTCGTGCTCGGCGCGATCCCTGCGTGGTGGACGCTCGCCGCCCCTGGCGTACCCGCAACCGTGGGGAACGCCTTTGACACCTACGGCGCAGTCGGCTTCTTTGTCGCCCTCGCCACGCTCTTCCTCCTCATCGCCCCAGATGCCTTCGGCGAGCAACTTCGGTTTGACTGGTGGCCGGTACATGTCGGGCTCGTAAGCGTTGCCTCCCTCGGCTTCATCACCACCCTTATTGGAGCTGTGGTGACGGCAACCAGCTTCGATCTACCCCTCTCCTCCGTCTTCGGCATCGACCGCGCCCCTGGCCTCTGGATCACGTTGATCGCACTGGGAGTTTGGATCTCAGGCGTCGCGCAGATCGTTGACGCGCGAGACGACCGCTAAGCGCGATTCGTGCTCAAAAGGGGGCATCTCGCCGCTACCTGCTAGGGTGTGTAGGTGCAGCCGTGCGCTCCGACGCGCGGGCAAGAGGCCGATACCGGCCCAGCCCCGTCGTAGCAGCGCACGCCACGTTATCTACTAAAGAAACCAGAGGTACAAAGTAATGTCACGTAATGTCGCAATTTTCGTAGACGTCGCAAACGTCTTTTATGCAGCAAAGGCTGCCGGCGTAGATATCGATTACGTCACGCTTCTCAAGACCCTTACGGCGAACCGCGATCTCGTTCGCGCCTACGCCTACACCGGTCTTGACCCAGACAATGAGAACCAGAAGGCGTTCCACAACTTCCTCGCGCGCAACAACTACAAGGTTGTCAGCAAGGATGTTCGCAAGTATGGCGACGGTCGCTTCAAGGCGAACCTCGACATCGAGCTCGTCGTTGATCTCGTTCGCCTCGCACCAAAGCTCGACATCGCAGTAGTGATTTCAGGCGACGGTGACTTTGCACCAGCGATTCGTGCGGTGCAAGATATGGGCGTGCGCGTTGAAGTGGTGAGCTTCCGCGCCAACACCAGCAGCGACCTCGTTGATGTTGCTGACCAGTTCATCGAGATCACCAACATCGCCAAGGTGGAGGCCGGCGCCCGCAGTGGTCGCCGAGTTGCCGCCGAGGGTGAGGAGGACCTCTCCATGACTGAGGTTCCCGATAAGCAGTCCGAGGCACCAGCACGACCACGTCGCGTTGTCGCAGCGCCTGAGCGCGAACGAGTTCGCGGCGGACGCGGTGGTCGCACGGCAGCACCGCGACCTAGCGCACCAGTGCGCCGCTCGTCGGCGATTCGCGTGGGCGACACACTCATTGATGCTGATTCCATCGAGACACTAACCCTTGATGATCTCAGCCCAGACGATCTCGCCGCAGGCGCTGAACCATCACCACACAGCCACGAAGGCGTTGCCGCATTCGGTGAGGACGGTCCACGTCGTCGTCGCCGACGAGGCGGACGCGGACGTCGTGGTCGTGGCGGTGTAGGCGGCGACTCACTCGACGGCATTGAGACGATGACGCTCGACGACGCCGATGATGGCGCGCCAGGCGGCGTTCCTGAATATCTCGCCACCGAGCGACGCGGCGCAACCGGTCGCGGACCAGTGCGCGCTACACGCCAGCAGCTTGGCTCTGGCCCATCGCGAATCGCCGATGAGGTTGCTCGCTCCCATAAGGACGACACCATTCGCTCGAGCGCGAGCTTCAACGATGCCGACGACGGCATCAGCGATGTCTCGCCCGATGTGGCCGCACTCCTGAAGTCACAGCTTCAGGCGACCGGTCGATCGGCGAGCGAGTCGGCGGCATTCACCGGTAAGGAGGCACCAGTGAGCGGCAAGGGTCGTTCGCGTGGTGGCCGACCTGCACCGAAGAGTGCCGCGAAGCCTGCCGCCAAGCCAGCAGCAAAGTCTGCAGCACGCGGTGCCGCCAAGCCCGCCGCAAAGGTCGCTCTCGTAAAGAAGAGCGCTACGCGGCCAAAGGCTAAGGGGAGCAAGGGAGCCTAACGAGATGGCGCGGGCGGTCTCAACGCCGCCTGACGCCGCTCACCCTGCGCGTCGCCCCGCACGCTTCGTGACCCGTGGTCATGACGCCGCCGCGGCACATCTCGCCACCCTGCTCGCCGACGCACCGCCACATGCCCTGCTGATTGTTGGGCCGCGTGGCGCAGGCGCAGGCACACTCGCCCGTGACGCCGTCGCCACGCTTATGTGCGGCGCACCGGTCGACGGCGGGCCGTGTGGCACATGTCGTTCATGCCGCCTGATCGCCTCAGGGAGCCATACCGACCTCGTCGTCATCTCTCCAACAGGAGCTTCGGATGAGATCGGCATCGAGCCGATCCGGGCGCTCGCCGCAGGCCTCGCCCTCTTCTCTGTTGAAGGGGGTCGCCGCATTGCGCTCATCGAGCGCGCCGACCGCATGAACGAGGCGGCGCAGAACGCGCTCCTTAAAACGCTCGAAGAGCCGCCATCCCGCACCCACGTGATCTTGGCGGCCGCGGAAGACTCGCGACTCATGCCAACGATTCGCAGCCGCTGCGCAGTGATTCGCCTCGGCCTCCCAGACGCAAACCAGGCGAGCGAGCTTCTCGGAGAGCGACTCGGCGTAGACGCGCCAACCGCCGTGCGGCTACTTCGCATGTCGTCTGGTCGCCCAGGGCCACTCATTGATGCAGAGGCAACGGGTGACGCCGCCCGTGCACACGCGCAGATCCGTCGCCAAATCCTTGACTTCGCCGCAACACAACCGCATGCACGACTTGGGCAACTCGGCGCGCTTGTTGCCGATGCGCGCGCCATTCTTGTTGCTGGTGCCGACGACGGCGACGCCGCTGATGGCACCGAGAGCGATGACAGCAGCGATGATGCGGCAGACGTTGATGCAGAACCAAAGAAGAAGAGTCCAGCGAAGCGCAGCGCCAAGCCAACACCTGCGGAGCGTCGCGCCGCTGCAACCGCACTCTTGCGACTCTGGCGTGGTGTTGCACGTGACCTTGCACTCGTGAGTACCGGTGCGGTTGATCAGATCGCGTTCCCAGAAGATCGCGCCGAGATTGAGGCGGTTGCACACAAACTTCCACCAGCAACATGGGGAGAGGCACTGCGCGCCATTGACAAGACGTTGAACGCGTTGCGCCGCAATGGAAACCCAGAACTCCTTCTCGACGCCGCTGCACTGAGCTGGCCAACGCTATGAGCGGCACCGCACTCACGCAACAGCGCGATCTTTACGCTCGACTTGTGACACTCGGTGAAGAGGTAGCAGATGCGCTCGATCACACCAACGTTGTCTCAACTCTCGGCGAAGAAGAACTGAATCGAGCCATCGCTGCAATTGGTGATCGCGCTCTGCCAGAAGCTGCAACCAGCGCATTGGCAGCACTCGCTGCAAGTGTTGAGCGCGTGATCGCGGCGAACGATCCGCATCGCGCCATCGATTGGATCGGCATGCAGCCACGACTTGCACTGACGCTCCTTGCCGCAACGCTGAACCCTGCGAGCTTGCCGAAAGATGTTGTTCCGCAAAGCAGCGGCACAACCGTTGCTGCGCGGATCCCTGCGGGGGTCTCGTTCAGTGACGCACCGCGCGATGGGCGAGCCGTGGTCTATTCCGGTATTCAGGCAGATCCAATCCTGCGACCACTCGCCGTTGCGATCGCGAACGCCACACCGGCAGAGCGCCTAATTGCACGAGCGGTCATGAACGATCCTGAACCGACGACAGCGGAGGCCACAGCGCTCTTTGCCGCACTTCCATCACATCGCACCGGCACAGACCCGCTGGTGGTTGGCGCACTGGCTATTGGTGGAAAGGCGCAGGCCTCCAATGCGCAGTACCGCGGAGCAGTTGTAGAGGCGACCACCGCGGAGATGTTGCGCCGACGACCAGTGCTCGCGAACGATGCCGACCGGCTGGTGCGGCGCGAACGTCGTTTTGCGGTTGACGGCGTCTCCGCTGACCCACACCCATTCGATGTCACCGTTGAGGCTGGCCCCGTTCCAGAGCTCTGGGACTGCAAGTGGGGTGCGCGCGGCATTGACGCAAGCCTCCTCGCTGAGCTTGAAGACGCGCGCATTCGCGCTGCTGGAAGCAGTGTGCGGATCGCCATTGGCGTGGTGGCATTCGACACGGCCGCGATCGTTGCGGCGCGCCTCACCATCGTGCGCGCTCCACGCGAGAAGACACGCTTCATCACCCTCGAAACCCTTGGGCGGCTGGCGGCCGGATGAGCCTGCACGAGCGACTCACCCCTGGCTTCGCGCCTGACGAGGCACGCTTGCCAGAGCACGCCCGCTACCGCGATGAGGGCCGATCGGTGCGCTTCGACGAGTGCAACCGCGCCGGCACCATGCGCGCCGCAGCGGTGCTCCGCCACGCCCAGGACCTCGCCTGGCAGCACAGCGAGACGCTCGAGTACGGACGCGCCTGGTACGAGTCGCGCGGTGTCGGCTGGGTCGTTCGGAGCGTTGACCTACTTATCGATGAGCCGCCTCGCTCCAATGCGGCGATGACGGGCACCACCGCACTCGTCGGCTTCCGCCACGTGATGGCGCGACGCCGCACGCGCCTCTTCGGTAGCGCCGGTCGCGTCATCGCCGACGCCACCATCGATTGGGTCATGACCGACCAGAACGCACGACCGGTCCGCTTCCCAGCCGAATTCGAACCATTTGTGGCCGAGGTTGGCGCAACCTTCACCCCGGAGAAGATCCCTGCTGAACCAACCGGCGACACGCCAGGCGTCACCGTCACGGTGCCGCTCCGCGTCGCGGACTTCGATCCGCTCGGCCATGTGAACAATGCCGCCTGGCTCGAGATCGCTGAAGAGGCACTCAGCGCAGTCGCACCGGCGCAGCTTGGCGCCGCGCGCCGTCGGATCCGACTGGAGTACCTAGGCCTCACAACAGGTACCGCAGTGCGATGCACGGTTCGCGCCGCCACCAACGAAGCCCGCGTCGACATTCACGATGAAGGAGGAACCGCGCTCGTGCGCGCACTCTTTGACGTCGTCGCGTAATCTAATCTGATGAAGTCTCGCATTACCGCCGCACTCCTCGCACTGATCGTCAGCGCCACGCTTGTTGTGCCCGCGCCAGTCAGCGCAGCAACAAGCGCCGCCAAGGCGTGCAAGAAGAACAACACCAAGCTTGGTCTACTCACAGCACTTGATTGTGTGCCAGTCGCAGAAGAGCGCATTGGCGGATATGACCGTGAGTTGTTCATGCCAAACAACAAATGGACTGTCTATTCCGATAAAAGAGACACCAGAGCAAGAGTTTTGATTGCAGAGTCCCTCGTCTCTGTGCGCTTCTCCTCAACAGGCAAGACAGTGAGCACGGGAAAGTGGCTGAGCCTCTATGACGGAGAGACGTGGACAAAAGCCTCAGATGTTGACATTGATCACGTTGTTGCACTTGGCGAAGCGTGGCGGTCTGGTGCCTGGAAGTGGTCAAGCTCACGTCGACAGTCATACGCCAACGACCTTGGTGTTGCCTGGACACTTCGTGCCGTGACCGACAACGTCAACCAAGAGAAGAGTGATGACGACCCAACTTACTGGCTCCCGCCACTTGAATCAGCAACCTGCGTCTATCTCACAGAGTGGGTCGCCGTAAAGATTCGCTGGAAGCTCACGGTTGATGCAGAGGAGCGCCAATCCATTCGTGATGGTTGGCTCGATGCGCGATGCTTTGCACTCAGCAAGCCGCCAGTGGTTACGGTAAAGATCGCGCCGTAACTAGAGACCAAGGTTCGGTCCGTCTCCACCCTTGCGGCCGCGACGGCGCTTCTTCTCGGGCTCCGCACCTTTGCTTGGCAGTCCAATCTCAACTGGCTTGATCGGCTTGCGCAGGCCACCGCGCTCGCGTGCTGCGGCAACCGCCGCAGATGGGGCAAAGCCTGATGGCGTCGGTGGCATCTCGGTGCGCTGTCGCGGTGCTGGTCGGTCTGGCCGGCGTACGATGATCGACCCCTGTGGCGCGCGACGCCGCTGGCGCACACCTTCACGTGGCTGTGCCTGATAGGCGATAAGCCACAAAAGACCGAGCGCAGCTGGGATGTAGACGAGGCGCTCGTCGGTGCCGCTCAGGCCAACGACGACAGCACCAAGGCTGACGACTGCAGCAACAACAAAGAGCGGCCGGCGCAGTAGTGGAACAGGGACGAGATCTTGGTCAGCCATGCGGAGGAGTCTACTCCGTGTGGTGCGCCCGACAGGATTCGAACCTGCGACCTTCTCCTTCGGAGGGAGACGCTCTAATCCACTGAGCTACGAGCGCGAAGGGTGGCGAGTTTATCAGGGGGTCTCGCTGGGTAAATCTCGGGTAAAACATATAGGGGAAATAAATGAGGCGACCCCCTTTGACAGGAGTCGCCTCAAGCCGATCCGCTTGTGGGACGAACAAGTCAGCCCCGCCCGCTACGCTCAAAGAGCATCTATCACGTCGCCTATAGCGACTACCCTAACCCACCTACCCATGGTCTTTGAACAAGAACAGCTGGGCACAGAATACTCCCTGGGGGGTCGGATTCCAACCCCCCTGGCACACCTTGTGCCGAGAGCGAGGGTTAGGCGATCGTCACCGTGGTCATCTTGACCGGCTCCAGCGGGCGGTCGCCTGGGCCCGTGGCCCCCTTGGCGATCGCGTCGACCGTAGCGAGCCCTGAGGTGACCATGCCGAAGATCGTGTACTTCGGTGGCAAGCTGGCCAGGTCATCGAGGCAGATGAAGAACTGGCTCCCGTTGGTGTTTGGTCCTGAGTTCGCCATCGCCACCGTGCCGCGGGCGTAGCCCATCGTCACCGGCTCATCGTCGAACTTATAGCCAGGGCCACCCATACCCGTGCCATCAGGATCGCCACCCTGAATCACGAATCCAGGAACAACACGGTGAAAGATCACCCCGTCGTAGAAGCCCTTCTTCGCGAGGGTCACAAAGTTCTCAACGGTCTTCGGTGCCGCATCGTCAAGGAGCTCAAACTCGATGACGCCGACGGTCGTCTCAATCTTGGCGGTTGCCATTCCATCTCTCCTCTGTGGCACAGGGCCACGTGACCGGCTGGTGCCGGCGATGTGGGGAGTTTACCCGCGAACGATCAGGTGCGCGGAGCGGCTACGGCGCAGAAGGGCTAACGGTCGTCGAAAGGATCTTTGGAGGATCAATCGGGCGATCTTCGCTGTTGCGCTCAAGTGCCGCAATTGCGTCAACAACATCCATGCCGGCGATGACCTCGCCCAGGATTGCGTAGGTACGAGCGCTCTCAAGTGGAACTGCTGCCGCGTCATCAAGAATCACAAAGAACTGGCTCCCCTGCGAGTCGGGCTGACTCGAACGTGCCATCGCGATTACGCCACGTCGATACTCACCAAGCACCGGCTCATCTTTGATGAAGTAGCCGGGGCCGCCTGATCCAGTTCCAGTGGGGTCGCCGCCCTGAATCACAAACGGCGTGCCGTCTTCCATGTAGGCGATGCGGTGAAAGATCACGTTGTCGTAAAAGTTGCAGCTTGCGAGCGCGGTGATGTTGCTCACGGCGATCGGCGAGTTCTTCACCGCAAGCCGCACAACGAAGGTACCTAGTGTGGTTTCAAATGCAATGTCGTTTGATGCACTCGTGTTCAGCGTTGCGGGCTGCGACGTGGGGCAGCCGTTTGCATTCGGTGATGGGCTAGCCGAGCTTGCGCTACATGCGCCGACAGTAAGTGCTGCAGCGATTGCAAAGGCAACGGAAAAGCGCATTGACCTACGCTCGTGTTCGTTGAGCGGTTCGAACAATTGTGATCGCCATCGCCGCCATTAATAGTGCTTGTCCAATTGCCACTTCAATAGTTGGAATCTGGCCAAGAATCAGCGCAGCGAGCAAGGTTGCTGTTGGTGGCATCGCGAGGGCACCGAGTGAGCCCGTTGTTGCACTCGTTGCGCGCACGCCGGAAACGAAGAGGGCGTAGGCCAAACAGGTCGCGATCAGTGCCAAGTATGCAAACTGCAAACCTGGAATGAGCAGATCCTTTCCAGCCAGTTCTGGGAGCTTTACGCCAACTACGGTTGACCAGAAGGTAAGGATCGCAAAGCCACCGGCCGACGCAAGTGCGACAAGCTCTAGTGGATGAATACCAGCGGCGAGATGCCGCACCAGCACAATGTATGAGGCGTAGCCAACCATGCAGGCCAGCGACCAAACAATGCCGAGCTGGAAGGTTTCTGCGTTAGCGGTCGCAGCGCCTGATGTCGCGAGGACGATGGTGCCGACGGCGGCAAAGATGATCGCGCCGATGATGAGACGATCTGGTCGCTCACGGAGGATTATCGCGCTGAGCGTTGCGACCAAGACAGGGGCGAGACAAAGTTCAATTGCAGTTGCGATGCCAACGCCGGCGTACGTGACTGCTTCAACGTAGGCGTACTGGAAGAAGGCCTGAACAAGCCCGAGGCCGAGGCCGAGTGCAAGCACGCGGCCAGGGAGACGGAAAGCGCCGCGGCCGAGCAGGAGTCGCGCCGTGATGGCGGCGGCGGGGGCGGTGATACCGAGGCGTACGACGACCAGCACGAGGGAGCTGAGCGTGCTCGGCCCCCCATCAACACCAGGGAATGCCGCCTTGAGCTGACCAGTGACGACGCCAATTGTTCCCCACAGGATGCCCGTAAGAATGACGGCCCCAAGACCCGCGAGGGGGCTCAGTGCGAGGGGTTCGTTGATGCGCCTTGCAACTGCCATGCGGGGGAGTCTACGCGAGCAGCGCCCCCTATGCGCGCTACTGCGCGGGGTCGGCGATCCTTGAAGCCTCCTCAAAATCGATCGCACCCGAGAGGAGTGCCTCGCCCAGAATTAACGAGGCGACTCCAACATCGCGCAGTCGGCGCACACCATCAAGGTCGCTCACGCCACCAGCAACACTCAGCTCCATCGTTGGCTGTCGCGCCGCTAGGCTGGCGAACGCAGCGCTCTCACTCGCGTTCCCTCCATGGCTCAGCACAATGCGCGAAACCCCCGCGCCAGCAAGTTCATCGATCAGCGCCTCTGCCGTTGGAGTGCTGGAGCGTTTCCAATTAAACGAAGCGATCCGCTCTGGCCGCGGATCAAAGCCAACCGCAAGCCAGTCGCCCGCAGCGGCGATGCATGCCGCAAGCTTCTCTGGCTCATCGATCAGTGCAAGCGAGATCACCGCGCGCGTTGCCCCTGCTGCGAATGCGATGCGAATTCCCTCGGGTGACTCTAGTCCGCCAGCGACCTGTAGCGGCGTTGCGACCAAGCTTGCAACGGCACCAATTGATTCGATGTTGACCGGAGCCGCTGCACGCGCACCATCAAAGTCGACGAGGTGAATCAGCGTTGCGCCACGATCAACAAAGTGCCGCGCGATGCGCGCCGGCTGATCGGTTGGTGCACCGACACCAGTTGCGGCGCCAGGCCAGAAGACAATGCGGGATCGACCCTTATCAAGATCAATAGAAGGGACGATGCGCATCGGTCGCGCGGCGCTACGCGGTTTCGGTCAGCGCCGCCGCAGTCGCCGCGATCGTTTTGGTGATCTCGTCATCGCCAATGCCGTAGTGCGTTACGGCGCGGATCTGTCCGTGCGGATAGGCGACCATCAGCACGCCGTGCTTCTCGAGTGCATCAAGGAAGCGTATTCGACGTGCAGCGCCACCTGCAACCTTGAAGATCACAAAGTTTGTGATGACGCGCGAAGCGTCGAGTCGCTCACCTTCGGGTTGCGCGATATGTCCGGGGGAGAGCACACCAGGCAGCGCTGCGATCGCTGTCGCTAGGCGTCGTGCGTTGACGTGATCTTCAGCGAGTCGCTGTACGGTGCCCTCTGGGCCGTCAGAGAGTGCAACGAGACCGGCAGCTGCAAGAATGCCCACCTGGCGCATACCGCCGCCAAGAAGCTTGCGTGCGCGGCGAGCTTTGAAGATGAACTCTTTGCTACCAACCACGACGCTGCCGATCGGCGCGGCGAGCCCCTTGCTCAAGCAGAAGGTTGCGCTGTCGGCATCGGCCACAAGGTCACGTACCGGTACGCCCAGTGCAATTGCCGCATTAAAGAGGCGCGCGCCATCGACGTGGATTGGAATGCCGTGTGGTTTGAGTGCGGCGCGCAACTCGCGCATATACGCAGGCGTAATCGGTCGGCTGAACGTGTGGGCGTGACAGTTCTCAACGATGACGAGCGAGGTGATGGCACTGTGTGGGTCGCTCGCGTCCTGAATCCCCTCGACCACATCTGCGATCGGCATCTCGCCGTTGGGGTTTTCGCGGATGACTCGCAGCCCGGCGCCGGCGACCACGGCGTAGTTTGCCGCCTCATCGTTGTAGACGTGCCCTTCAGCGGGGGTGATGATCTCGCCGCCGCGCGGCACTTGGGCCATGACCGAAACAAGATTCCCCATGGTCCCCGAGGCAACGAAGAGGCCCGCCTCTTTGCCGAGCAAGGTGGCCGCCCGCTCCTCGAGGGCGATGACGGTCGGATCGTCCTCAAAGACGTCGTCGCCGACCTCCGCCTCTGCCATGGCTCGGCGCATCTCTGGGGTGGGGTGGGTCACCGTGTCGGAGCGCAGATCGATACGGCCGGCCCCGCCGCCTCGTGATGCTGCGTCTGCTCCGTATCCCATAGTCGGATCCTACCCCCTCTGGTAGGCTTCGCAGTCCTGTCGCGGACCCGTGGTGTAGCGGCCCAACATGCCAGCCTGTCACGCTGGAGATCGCCGGTTCGAATCCGGTCGGGTCCGCCAGGAAACCTCCCAACCCGAAGCCCCTCCTTTACGATGCCCCTATGCCCCGAGAGATTCCTGTGACCGATGGATTCCCGCCGAGCGAGCGAACTCGTGTGCGACGACTTCCTGAGCGTGGCGTGTACGAGCGAAGCGAGATCTACCCCGTGGTGGACGCCGCCCTCACCTGCACGGTCGCCTACCTTCTCGATGGCCGCCCACACGCCACCGCCACGGCGCACTGGCGCGACGGCGACCGTCTCTACTGGCACGGTTCGGCGGCCAGTCGCTTCCTAAAGTCTGTGGTGGGCACCGAGGTGTGCGTCTCTATTCACCTGACCGACGGCATTGTGTTGGCGCGCAGTGGGTTCGACAGTTCGTTCAACTACCGATCAGCGACGCTCTTTGGCATCTGTGAAGAGATCACTGGCGACGAGAAGGTCGCGCAACTCGATGTGTTCATCAACAAGTTGATTCCAGGCCGTGCGAAAGAGCTGCGTGCGTCAACCGAGCAAGAGGTAAAAGCCACCACCATGCTCGGCATTAACATCACCGAAGCATCGGGAAAGATTCGTAGCGGGGGCGTGGATGACAATCCAGACGATGCACAAGAAAAGATTTGGGCAGGAGTGCTTGAGGTAAACACGTACTATGGCGCGCTCCACCCAGACGAAGATACGCCAGTGATTGCGGAGCCGAGCGCAATTCTTTCAGGATTGACTGGCAAGAAACTGTAGTCGGAGAAGGCTCAGCCTCCAGCGATCTGCTCACCACCATCAATCGTGATGGTGTTCCCTGTGACCCAGTTCATGCCTGGGGCTGAGAGAGCAACGATGGCGTGGCCAACATCGTCAGGTGTCGTTAGGCGCTTTCCTGGGTGCTTCTTCATCACCACGTCAATCCAGTCTTGGCTCCCTGGAATCTTGCGCAGCGCTGGGGTGTCGACAACCCCTGGCCGAAGTGCGGTGACAGTTGCGCCCGGTACGAGTCGCGCAAGCTCGAGCGCGAGCTGACGACAGTGCGCCTCGACGGCGGCCTTTGCCGCGGAGACGGCCCCGTACATCGGCACCGCCTTTGAGGCGCCCTCCGACGAGGTGGCGAAGATGCGGGTCGTGTTGCCGATAAGTCCCGCTGCGTACAGGTCTTGCGTCCAATAGACCAGGGAGTGCGCCATCACGTCGGAGGTCATATCCATCTGCTTGCGGGTGATAAGCGGCGTCTCGCCGTCGGGGAGGAAGGGCTGCAGGCTGCCAAAGGCCAGCGAGTGCACCACGATGCCGAGCTGAGGGGTAAGGCCAGCAGATCGGGCCGCGGCGAACTTCTCGCCGAGCTGGGCGATGACCTCGGCGCGCTTCTCGTCGTCGGCGGCGTTGCCGCGGATGTAGAGGGCCTCGACGCCGGTCGCCTTTACTGCGGCAATGGCCGCATCAAGCTTCTCGCCGCGAGAGCGACCAAGGTAGACGCCACAGATGTTGTACCCATCTTCAGCGGCCAGCCGTGCGGTGGCCTCGCCGATACCGCTGGAGGCGCCCAGAATGAGTGCCCAGCGCTGGACCTTTAGATCAGTTGCTCCCATCTCGGCACCTCCCTCGTGCGGCTCCTCTGCCGCTCTCGGTCAGGGTAGCCGACCCGCTCTGCCCTGTGCGCGTACGATCAGGGCATGGATAGCAGCGGCCGACTAATTCTCATGGCGGTACACGCCCACCCCGACGACGAGACGATCAGTATGGGCGGCACCCTTGCCACCTATGCCGCCGCCCACAGTGCCACCACCGATACCTATGTGATTACCGGCACCCGCGGCGAGCTCGGCGAGATCGTCATCCCAGAGCGGGACACCCCTGAAGAGCACGAACGCCTCGGTGAAACCCGCATGGGCGAAATCGCTGCAGCGATGGCCGCCCTCGGCGTGACGCACTTTGAGAACCTCGGATTCCGCGACTCCGGCATGGTCGGCGATGCAGGGAACGAGGATCCACGCTGCTACCACCAACACAGCACCAACAGCCTTGATGACACGACCGAACACCTGGTGCGCATCATTCGTCGCGTGCAGCCCGATGTGATTGCAACGTACGACGACTTCGGTGGATACGGCCACCCCGATCACATCGCCGCTGCGCGCGTTACGCGCCGCGCGTGGGAGGTTGCCGGTGATCCAACGTGGCGCCCCGACGCGGGCCCCGCATGGACCCCAAAGAAACTCTACGAGGTGCGCACACCGGACTCACAACGCGACAAGGTGCTCGCGCTGCTTGAGTCACGCGGCATTGAGTCGTGGTGGAGTGAGCCGAAAGAGGCGACACCCGAAGAGATTGAGCAGTGGCACCAGTGGCGCGCCGCCATGGCGTGCCCCGACGAACTCATCACCACACGGATTGACATTACGAAGCACCTCGGCGCTAAGCGTCGCGCAATTCAGGCACATGCAACCCAGATCAAGAGCGACGGTCCACTCCTTGCGCTGAGTGAGCAGGATTACATTGATATCGGTGCTGTTGAGCAGTATCGACTTGTTGCGCATCGACTACCGAGTGATCCGGCGCTGCCAGAGCACGACCTCTTTGAAGGGTTGCGCTAGCGAACGCTCTCTTGCGCAACGGCGCGATTTGCGCGAACACGTTTGCGAATCGACGTAATCAACAGTGCAACGAGGAACGCAGAGGTCTCAGTGAGCACAATCGATGCCCCTGAGGCAATGTCGAGTGCGTAGCTGACATACAACCCCACGATCGAGGAGGTAACGCCGATTAGCGCCGCGAGCGCAATCATCTGACCGAATCTTTTCACTAGGAGCTGCGCCGTTGCTGCCGGCGTGGTGATCATTGCCACAACAAGCACAATGCCAACGGCTTGCAGGCTCACCACAATGGTGACCGCAATGAGGATGAGGAGCAGGTCATCAAGGCGGCGAACCGGTAGGCCGGCGGCGCCAGCGCCGAGTGGATCGAACGTTGCGAAGAGGAGCTCCTTCCACAGCACCCACACAATCAACAGCAGCAACGATGCCAGCACGGCGAGAGAGATGAGGTCCGCGAAGCTGATTCCCAACACATCGCCGAAGAGGAAGTGAAAGAGATCGCCAACGTAGTTCGGGATTGAAGAGAAGAGCGCCACACCGAGCGCAAACATGCCGGCAAACAAGACGCCGATCACGGCGTCGGCACGGAGCCCAGACCTTCGGGTGAGCGCGCCGATTCCGAGTGCGGTGCCGATCGCAGCGACCGCACCGCCGAGAATGATCGGCAGACCAAGCAGATAGGCGAGCACCACGCCTGGGAAGGCGGAGTGGCTCACCGCATCACCAACGAAGCTCATTCCCTTCAACACCACAAAGGCACCGACGACGGCGCAGGCGACGCCTACAAGTGCGCTAGCCACAAGTGCGCGCACGAAGAATTCATATTCGAGTGGTGCGAGCAAGAAATCAATCGGATTCATTCGTGGCCCTCGTGGCTTCCGTGCGCGTGATGTGGGTCGTCAAGGAGCACCACACCACCACCTGGCAGAGGAACAAGGTGGCCGCCATACGTCTCTTCGAGAACTGCGCGGTCGAGCACAAGCTCCGCCTTGCCATGAACAACCACTCGTCCAGCAAGTGCCACAACGTCATGGAAGCGCTGCGCAGCACAGGCGAGATCGTGCGTGGTGGCAACAACCGTTCGGCCGCGTGCCGCCTCAGCTTCAAGGAGATTCATGATCCTCTCTTGGGTTGTTGGGTCAACGCCAGTAACAGGCTCGTCAAGGAGATAGAGGAGTGGATCAGCCGCAAGGGCTCGTGCCAGGAAGACGCGTCGTCGCTGCCCGCCGGAGAGCTCACCGATCTGGCGACGCGCTAGGTCGAGCATGTCGACTCGCTGCAACGCATCGGCCACCGCGTCTCGATCAACGCTGCTTGGGCGACGCAGTGGGCCAAGCGACGGAGTGCGCCCCATCATGACCACCTCATCGACTGAGATTGGGAAGGTCCAGTCCAACTGCTCGGCCTGCGGCACATAAGCGACGCGCTTTGCATACTCACCCACGGGCGCGCCAAACACGTTGATGCTGCCACTCCATGGCTGCATGAGTCCGGCGATGCACTTGATCAGCGTGGACTTTCCGCCACCGTTCGGCCCAAAGATTGCCGTGAGCGATCCAGTCTGCAGGGTGAGATGGACGTTCGAGATTGCCGCTCGATCCCCATAGCCCGCGGTAACGCCGGAAATGGTGACAGCCTGGCCACCAGCACGCTCGGCAGCCAGGCTGTCTTTGTTAACTGATGGTGACACTGAAGTGGAACTCATTGCACCATCATCGCACTACTTGAACGAGGCAAGAATGGCGTCCGCATTCTTCTGCATTGCCCCAACATAGGTGTCGGCGGGCGCTGGGCCGAGCGCGTCCGAGTAGAGGTCCTCGAGCACGACCGCTCCAGTCTCTGCAGCGATCTGATCCAAGACCTTTGAAGGGAACTGCACCTCGCTGAAGATGGAGGTCACCCCAGCGGCACGAATCGCCTCAATTAGCGCCGCAATCTCTTGGGCCGATGGGTCTTGTCCCGGTGCCTCGACTGCAACACCAACAATGGTGATTCCGTACGCACGGGCGTAGTAGCCGAATGCGTCATGGAACGTCACGATCTTGCGCTTCTCAGCGGGGATCGCGGCATACTTCGCCGCAACATCATTCTTGAGTGCGGTGAGCTGATCAAGGCCCTCACCGAACGCCAGTGCAATGCGATCTGCCAAATCGGCACGATCGTCTGACACACGCTTGGCGATGCGCTCCATGTACAGCTGCGCGCCAGCCGGGTCGAGCCAGATATGTGGATCTGTTCCACCGTGGCCATGCTCATCCGTTTCGCCCTCTTCAGCACCAGCCTCGTGCTCTTCCTCTGTGCTCTCGATGTACTCAAACCCTGTCAGATCTTCACCAAGTTCGAGGACGTCGGCTTCAGTCTTGCCCGCGCCCTCAAGCAGCGTGAGTACCCACTCATCAAGTCCGAGGCCATTCATCACAATTAGGTCGGCGTCGGTGAGCTTTTGCGCATCGGCTGGAGATGGCTCAAACGTGTGAACGTCAACCCCTGTAGGAACAATGGTGTCGATCGTCACGGTGTCACCGAGCGCAAGCTTGGCGATGTCTGCAAACACGGTCGTCGTGGCGAGCACGACATAGTCAGGTCCGTTTGATGGCGATGCTGAGGCGGTACTGCCACCGCAGGCGCCGACGGTCAGCGCGATCGCGGCTACAAGTGCCGCTGCACGACGCTGTGCAATTGATCCGATACTTAGTCTCATTAAAGCTCTCTCCTTAACGCTTGGCTGGATGTTCCAGCGTTTAAAAAACAGCCCTGCCTAGTTGGCAGCGCGGCAGTTGGGGCAGCGGCCGAACAGTTCGAGCCGGTGCGATTCAATCGTGAAGCCGCTACGACGCGAGGCCTCTGCGGTCACGGCATCAATTCCGCAATCCTCCACCTCTGCGATTGCCCCACACTCCACGCAGACCAGGTGGTGGTGATGGGATGGCTCGCACGGCACGTAGGCGTGCCGGCCATCTGGCAGGTCAACGCGCTCAACGAGCCCCTGCTCGGCGAGTAGGTCAAGGAGGCGGAAGATGGTCGCGCGGCCAACGCCGAGGCGTCGCTTACCTGCGTCGGCGATGAGATCGGCCGCCGTGAAGTGACCGTTGCGCTTGGCAATGAGCGCCGCAATCTCACGGCGCGGACCAGTAAGGCGGACCCCCGCCTGGTCTAACGCTCGCAGCAGCTCATCGCTCATAGGGGGAGGCTACCACACAATGAGACTCAGTATCAAGTCACCTTATGGGCACGAGAGGGGGTTAGCGAGCACGGCCGAAACTGGCCAATGAGCCATGCGGGTATGATTCAGGCATGAGCATCATCAAGAACGCACTAGGGGTTGGCGCTGTTGTCCTAGGAGTTGGGCTCGTCGTGCTCCTCCTCTCGGGCTCTTTTACTGGGAGGCCGACGGCAAGCGACTCATTCACTCCTAATGTGCCGATCTTCACCCCTGATGCCGAGTTCATCTCTGGTAAGGGAATCGGCGCTGTGGATGCCCCAGTCACCCTTGAGGTGTGGACCGACTTCCAGTGCCCAGCGTGTGGTCAGTGGGCGAATGGCAGTGAGCCGCTTCTCTACGAGAAGTACATAACTGATGGGCAGCTACGCATCGAACACCGCTTTTTCGCCTTCCTCGGTGAGGAATCATTCACCTCTGCCGTAGGTGCCGTCTGTGCCGAAAAGCAAGATAAATTTTGGGCCTTCCACTCATATCTTTTCGCAAACCAGAGCGGGGAGAATCAGAGCGCCTTTAGTGCGCCACGATTACGAATTCTGGCCGGCGCAGCGGGCCTAGATCTGGCGCTCTGGGATACGTGCGTCGCCGACCCGGCGAATCGCGCCGCGGTAGAGGCGGAGAGCGACGCTGCTCGCGCCGCCGGAGTTACTGGTACACCAACGCTGAAGATTGGCGAATGGATGCAGTCAGGTGTCCCGGCTGAGGCCGACCTCTACAAGCGTATCGACGACGCTCTCAAGCCGTAACCGCATGCGTGCCGCACGGTTCGGCGCAGTCGTCTCGGCCATCGGAACCGCAATTGCGATTTATCTTCTTGCCATTCGTTACGCGGGTGTACCAGCAATTTGCGGCCCCTCACTCGGTCCGTTCGGTGGATGTTCGAAGGTAGAGGCATCGGTCTATTCGAGCATCGGCCCAATTCCCATTGCACTGATCGGCGTCGTTGGCTCACTCGTTCTGCTCGGAGCATCACTCCACTACCTGCGTACGCGCTCAACCATCTCGTTAAACATTTGGGTTCTTGCAGCTGTCGTCGGCGCTGCCATTGAGATCGTACTCATCGCCATTCAGGCGTTCGCGATTGGCGCTTGGTGCGGCTGGTGCTTGCTCTATGGGCTCACCATTATTCTCTCTGCCATCGCGGCAATCATTGCTGCAGCGCAGGCCGAACGCGCTGCGGCTGCGCGCTAAGTCGCTGTAGCGCCGGGTTCGGCGCAATATCCATCTCACGCAACGCTGACAACGCCCGCGCAGCTGCGCGTCGCGCACCAGCGATTGAGCCACTCTCTTCAAGCAGGAGCGCCAAGTGCTCCAACATTGCGCCATCTGTTGGGTCAATGCGCACGGCGCGCAGTGCAAGATCAATCGCACGGTCAATGTCGCCAACGGAGTACGCCGCGACCATTTCACGCTCAACAATTGCAAAGATGCCAACGTCAAGGGCGCTGCGGTGCTGCTCCGCCCACGGTTCAAATGGAACCTCAACGCCGAACGGTCCCAGATACGAGTCGAGGAGGTCATCAATCTGATCAACTCGTGCGCGGCGACGAACCGCATCAAGCGTGCTGCGTAGCCGCGCTGAATCAAAGCTGACAAGATCGAGATTGACCGTCACCATTTCAGCCTCGTGGCGAATGTACGGAGTCGGCGTTCCCTCTTGGAGCGCAAGGTCATAGTCAGGATCAAGCGCGCGTCGTAGGTGGTAGATCGCCTGGTTGAGTGAGTTCAGACCAGCTTGCGCCTCGGCTTCGGGCCAGAGCGCATCAATTGCTTCGTCTCGTGTTGCAGCATGTCGTGGTCGCGTGGCGAGATAGTGCAGCAGCGCAACGGAGCGCGGTCGGATGACAGAGCCCTCAATCGTTCGCCCCGCGACCTCAATACTCAGTGGCCCTAGCTCATGTACGACAGCAACTGGGCTTAGTGCTCGCGGGCTAATCGGGCTTACTGGCGCAATCTCTGATCCCTCCGGCACGGGGCCGAGTACGTGCGGAAGATTGAGTGTCTCGGCAATGAAGCGGGGGATCGTCCAGCCAGCTTCGCCGAACTCATCTTGATCCGCAGGAGCGATGAGGAGCCCCTCCTCCCAGAGCGTGCGGAGGAGCTCAGGGTTGACCTCTTCTCCTGCCGGGTGAGCGAGGCGAGCCAGAAGTGGCCCGCTCCCCCCAACAACATCTCGCCGAATGAACTCATCGAGTTCAGTTCGATCAGCACCCTCACGCATCTGGTCAAGCCACGTGGCAATGATGCCGCCGTTCCCGGCTGCGGCGCGGCGCGCCTCTTCAAGCGCAGTGGGTGCACCGCTCCAACCGCGTGCCTCGGCAATCTGTCGAGTCTGCCGAGGTGTCACGCGTAGTGCCGCAGCACCGATATGCATTACCTGTCGTTTCGCGCGCGCGGCGATGAGACGCAGCTCTGCAACACGGCGACCGATCAGCGCGACACGAGAGCGGTCTGGTGCGCGCTCTGCAAGTGTGCGCAGAAAAGCGAGTCCTTCGGGAGAGTTTGCTAAGGCATCTGCGTCGTCAATGACGAGGGTTAGCTCACTGTGCGGCGCAGAGAGATCGGCGAAGAGTGCCGCTGCGCACACGGTCGCCAACTGCTGCTGGCGAACCGCACGGGCAAGGCGAGGTAAGCGCACGCCATCATCCTCATCAGCGGCAAGGTGGAGGGCATCACTGAGGTCGCGACTCGCGCGCAACCACCGCATCGGTCGATCAGTGCGAATTCCCCACGCGGCGACGGCGCTGCTCTTGCCGTAGCCGGCACTACCGCAAATGAGTGCAAGCCCTCCGTCGGTGAGCGCATCCAGTGCAGCATCAATGCGTGGTCGAGCTGAGTGAACACGAGGGCTGCTCATGATCTAGTAGACCTCCCCTTGTGGCCGCCGTGGGCGGTGCCCGCGGTTCGGCTGGGCGGATACTGAGCCAGAGTCGCGTATCGCTGACGTATCAGTCGCGCATCATCGACCGCAGCGAGAGGCTCTCGCCCCTACAATCCCCCCATGACCGAGAAGCACCGCCTGATCATTGACTGCGACACGGGGACCGATGACGCTGTTGCGCTGATGCTCGCCGCGCTGCACCCCGAGATTGACCTGATCGGCGTGACAACCGTCTTCGGCAATGCGCCGCTCTATGCGACCACGACGAACTCGCTCTCGGTGCTTGAGCTGATCGGCAAAGGGCATATCCCCGTGCACGCCGGCTTCCCGCGACCCCTCGTGCGCAAGACGATGCCGTCTGAGCGCTTCTTTAAGACCGATAGCGTGCAGGACCCGCACGGCACCTATCTCGACATTCCGCGTAGCGCGAGCAAGCCAGCCTCTGAGCGAGCGGTGGAGTACCTCATTGAGACGTACCGCAACGCCACGCAGCCGATCACGCTGATGCCGATTGGACCACTGACGAACATCGCTGCCGCCGTTGCGCTTGAGCCGCGCTTTGCCGAGTGGGTGCCAAAACTGATCATCATGGGCGGCGGCCATGAGGTGCCGAACATTTCGGCGTCAGCGGAGTTCAACATCTGGGCCGACCCCGAAGCTGCTGCGAGCGTCTTTGAGGCGGGCTTCAAGGATGTGTTGATGGTGCCGCTCGACGCCACGCATAAGGCGCTCGTTACGGCCAAGGAGTGCGCGGCATTTGGCGCGCTCGGTACCCCTGCAGGGATGGCGACCGAGACGGTGATCAAGCGACGCATCGGCAGTTATGAGAGCAGCCAGAAGATGGATGTTCCAGAGTCAGCACCGGTGCACGACGCACTCTGCGTTGCGGCGCTCGTCGAGCCCGACATCATCACCACGAAGCGCTGCCACGTTGCAGTCGAGACCACAGGCACCCTCACCCTTGGCCGTACGGTTGTGGACACGCACCATCGCGGCGGCAAGGAGCCGAACGCCGACGTTGCCTTTGACGCAAGCGCCCCGCGATTCATTGCGCTGATGATGGAGATCTTCGGCCAGCGATGAGCGGCCTCGGCGAGGCGGCACTCCCGGGCGAGGCGGGCCCCAACGACCTTGACGCCGCTGGTGAGGCGGCCCTCGACCAGGCGCTCCGTTCGGCTTGGATGCCCGTCTGCCAGAGCGGCGAACTGACCGACCGACCACTCCCC
>Ga0315901_10000708_pt1 | contig 48908 bp, 49 predicted proteins | sample LakEriMetagenome_10_FD_203761 | JGI IMG/M metagenome (GOLD analysis project Ga0315901, IMG submission 203761) | Freshwater fungal communities from buoy surface, Lake Erie, Ohio, United States - Buoy 2 MA116 | ecosystem: Environmental > Aquatic > Freshwater > Lake | place: USA: Lake Erie, Ohio...
CCTTTTTTTGATAATGGGGGCTAGGCAAGCTGCTATAAATCCTCTATAAATCCTCCTCTTTCAGCGGCGAGGGGAATTATGCACATCGATACGAATTTCGATTTTTGTTTGTTTTTCAATCCCATTGCCAAGATTTCTACTCTTTTAAAATTCTAACTCGCTATTGCCCCGCCGGTTCGGCGCGGGCGTTTTTTAGCGTCATAATTATATGGAGCAGCGTCGATGAAATCGTCCAATTTGGCCCTCAGTTTTGCGCAGCGCAAAAGAATCCGCAAGTCCTTCGGCCGTATCGCCGAAGTGGCGGCTATGCCCAATTTGATCGAGGTGCAAAAAACCTCGTATGACAATTTCTTGCAAATTTACACCCCGGCTGAAAAGCGTACCGATACCGGATTGAACGCGGTGTTTAAATCCGTGTTCCCGATTTCCGATTTTTCCGGCAACGCGCAAATGGAGTTTGTGAAATACGAACTCGAAGATCCGAAATATGATACCGACGAATGCCGTCAACGCGGTCTTACTTTTGCCGCCCCATTAAAAGTCACTTTGCGTTTGGTCGTTTGGGACGTCGATGCCGACACTGGCGCGAAGTCGATCCGCGACATCAAAGAGCAAGACGTATATTTCGGCGACATGCCGCTGATGACCGGTAATGGTACATTCATTGTCAACGGTACCGAGCGCGTTATCGTCAGCCAAATGCACCGCAGCCCCGGCGTGTTTTTCGACCACGACAAGGGTAAAACCCATATCAGTGGCAAGTTTTTATACAATGCCCGCGTTATTCCTTATCGCGGCTCGTGGTTGGATTTTGAATTCGACGCCAAAGATTTGATGTATGTGCGCATCGACCGCAAGCGTAAACTGCCCGCGACTTCTTTGCTGTTGGCATTGGATTCTGCCGACACGGAACAGCGCCGCGCGGAACGCGCCGCCAAAGGCGAGCGTTTGGACCCGCTCGAGGCGCAGGGCATGTCAAAAGAAGAAATCCTGCATAGCTTCTATGGCCAATATAAAATCAAGCGCGATGGCAGCAATTGGAAATCGGAATTCAATCCCGAAGCCTTGCTGGGCCACAAATTAGCCTTTGATTTGCGCGATGCTGCCACCGGCAAAGTTATCGCCGAAGCAGGCACCAAAATGACGCCGCGCTTGGGCAAAAAAATTCAAGCCGACGGTTTGAAAGATCGTTTGCTGTCCGAAGAGGAATTGACCGGCCAATACGTCGCCGTCGATATGATCAACCCGGAATCGGGCGAAGTGTTATGCGAAGCTGGGGATGAAATCACCTCGGCTTTGTTAAAACAGTTCGAAAAACTGAATATCAAAGACATCAAGCTATTGGCGATCGACGGCGTCAATGTCGGCCCCTATTTGCGCAACAGCTTGGCGATCGATAAAAACTTTAACCGTGAAGACGCGTTATTGGATATTTATCGCGTCATGCGTCCGGGCGAGCCGCCAACTTTGGAAGCCGCCGACGCCTTGTTCACAAGCCTGTTTTTTGATCTCGAGCGTTACGATCTATCGCCCGTTGGTCGCGTGAAAATGAATTCACGTTTGGGCTTTGATACCGAAGACAATCTGCGCGTGCTGCGTAAGGTGGATATCATCACCATCTTGAAAACCCTGCATGAATTGAAACATTCCGGCGGTATGGGCGACGATATCGATAATTTGGGCAACCGCCGCGTCCGCTCGGTCGGGGAATTGCTGGAAAACCAATACCGCTTGGGTCTACTGCGTATGGAGCGCGCGATTCGCGAACGCATGAGCAGTGTTGAAATCGACACCGTCATGCCCAACGATTTGATCAATGCCAAACCGGCGGCGGCATCGGTGCGTGAATTTTTTGGCTCGAGCCAATTATCGCAGTTTATGGATCAAACCAATCCGTTATCGGAAATCACCCATAAACGCCGCCTATCGGCTCTTGGACCGGGCGGCTTGACCCGCGAACGCGCCGGTTTCGAAGTGCGCGACGTGCATCCCACCCATTACGGCCGGATCTGTCCGATTGAAACGCCCGAGGGGCCGAATATCGGTCTGATCAACTCGCTGGCCACCTATGCCCGCATCAACCAATACGGGTTTATCGAATCGCCATATCGCAAGGTCGCGAACGGCAAAGTCACGAGCGAAGTGGTCTATTTGTCGGCCAGCCAGGAAGAGAAATATACCGTAGCGCAGGCCAACGCCGAATTGAACGACAAGGGTGAATTCACCGCCGATTTGATTTCCTGCCGCAAGGGTGGGGACTTTATTTTGGCGCGCCCCCAAGACATCACGATGATGGACGTATCGCCCAAGCAATTGGTGTCGGTCGCCGCCGCCTTGATTCCGTTCTTGGAAAACGATGACGCTAACCGCGCGTTGATGGGCTCGAACATGCAACGCCAGGCCGTGCCGTTGATCCAAGCCGAAGCGCCGCTAGTCGGCACCGGCATGGAAGAAACCGTGGCCCGTGATTCCGGTGCTTCGGTTGTGGCCAAACGCGGCGGCATCGTCGATCAAGTCGAAGGCAACCGGATCGTGATCCGCGTCACCGAACAGACCAAATCCGATTCGCCGGGCGTCGATATTTACACCCTGCTCAAATTCCAGCGCAGCAACCAATCGACCTGCATCAACCAGCGCCCCATCGTCAAAGTGGGCGACGCGGTTAAAGCCGGCGACGTTATCGCCGACGGCCCATCCACGCATATCGGCGAATTGGCATTGGGTCGTAACGCCTTGGTCGCGTTCATGCCCTGGAACGGTTACAACTTCGAGGATTCGATTTTGATCTCGGAGCGCATCGTCCGCGACGACGTGTTCACCAGCATTCACATCGAAGAATTCGAAGTCATGGCCCGCGACACCAAACTGGGCCAAGAGGAAATCAGCCGCGATATCCCGAACGTCGGTGAAGAAGCTTTGCGCAATCTCGACGAAGCGGGGATCATTTATATCGGCGCCGAAGTCAAGGCTGGCGATATCCTCGTTGGCAAAGTAACGCCCAAGGGCGAATCGCCGATGACACCCGAAGAAAAATTGCTACGCGCGATTTTCGGCGAAAAAGCCTCCGACGTGCGCGACACCTCGTTGCGCGTACCGCCGGGCATTTCCGGCACCATCGTCGAAGTGCGGGTCTTTAGCCGCCGCGGCGTGGACAAGGACGAGCGCGCCATGTCGATCGAGCGCACCGAAATCGCCCGCCTGGCCAAGGATCGCGACGATGAACGCGCGATTTTGGAGCGCAGCTTTATCGCCCGCCTCAAGGTGTTGCTCGAAGGGCAGACGGTCACAACCGCGCCCAAAGACGGCAATTTGAAAAAAGGCGTGAAATTGGACAGCGCCACTTTGGCCGAAACGCCGAATCATTTGCTGCGTCAATTGGTGATCGCCGATGACGCACAAATGGATCATATCGAAGCGCTGAAAAAGCAATTCGACGACGGCGCCAAGGTTTTGCAAAACCGTTTCGAAGACAAGGTCGAAAAATTGCAGCGCGGCGACGAATTGCCGCCGGGCGTGATGAAAATGGTCAAGGTGTTCGTGGCCGTAAAACGCAAATTGCAGCCCGGCGACAAAATGGCCGGCCGCCACGGCAACAAAGGGGTTATTTCCAATATCGTTCCGATCGAAGATATGCCGATGCTGGAAGACGGCACGCATGTCGATTTCGTCTTGAACCCGTTGGGCGTTCCAAGCCGGATGAATGTTGGGCAGATTTTGGAAACTCATTTGGGTTGGGCCAGCGCGGGCATCGGCCGCCAGATCAATGAAATGATCCAGGCGATCCAGCAGAAAAACGCCAACACCAACGAACTCAAGGCCAAGCTGAAAGACGTTTACGGCGACGAAGTGTACAAGCACATCGGCAAAATGAACGACAACGAATTGTTGGAGTTGGGCTCGAACTTGCGCGGCGGTGTGCCGGTGGCAACACCCGTATTCGACGGCGCGAGCGAGTTGGAAATCACGGCTGCGCTGGAAAGCGCCGGTTTACAAAAATCCGGTCAGGTGACGTTGTATGACGGCCGCACCGGCGAGCAATTCGCGCGCCAGGTCACGGTCGGCTATATGTATTTGCTAAAACTGCACCACTTGGTCGACGACAAGATTCACGCGCGTTCGATTGGTCCATATTCTTTGGTCACGCAGCAGCCTCTGGGCGGCAAGGCCCAATTCGGCGGCCAGCGTTTCGGGGAGATGGAAGTCTGGGCACTCCAAGCTTATGGCGCGGCCTATACTTTGCAGGAAATGTTGACCGTCAAATCGGATGACGTTTCCGGACGCACCAAGGTCTACGAAGCGATTATTCGCGGCGACGACAATTTCGAAGCGGGTATCCCCGAATCGTTCAACGTTTTGGTCAAGGAAATCAAATCCCTGGGCTTGAACGTCGAATTGCAACAATCGGATCTATAAAACAAATCGCCACGGCGTCTATGGGCGCCGTGGCGGCGATTGGGTACAGCAGGTTAAAAAGGTAATTGGAGTAAAAAATGAACAACCAATTGGCGAATTTATTCAATGCGACAAGCGGTCCGCAAAGCTTTGATCAGATCAAGATCAGCATTGCCAGCGCCGAGCAAATCCGCAGCTGGTCGCATGGCGAAATCAAAAAGCCCGAAACCATCAATTACCGCACCTTCAAGCCCGAGCGCGACGGCTTGTTCTGCGCGCGCATTTTCGGTCCGGTCAAGGATTACGAATGCTTGTGCGGCAAATACAAGCGCATGAAATACAAAGGCATTATCTGCGAAAAATGCGGCGTCGAAGTGACGTTAACCAAAGTCCGTCGTGACCGTATGGGCCATATCGAATTGGCCAGCCCGGTCGCGCATATCTGGTTCTTGAAATCCGTTCCATCCCGCATCGGCTTGTTGTTGGACATCACCCTGCGCGAGCTGGAAAAGGTTTTGTATTTCGAATCTTATGTCGTCATCGAACCCGGCATGACCAGCCTTAAAAAAGGCCAGTTGCTGAACGAAGAAGATTACATCAAAGCACAAGACGAGTTCGGCGACAACTTCACCGCCCAAATCGGCGCCGAAGCGATCCGCACGTTGCTGCAAGCAATCGATTTGCCCGAAGAGCAAATCCGCCTGCGCGAAGAATTGCGCGAATCAAACTCGGAAATGAAGCGCAAAAAACTGGTCAAGCGTTTAAAAACCGTTGATGCGTTTATCGCCTCCAATACCCGCCCGGATTGGATGATCCTCGAGGTGGTGCCGGTGATCCCGCCCGAATTGCGCCCGTTGGTGCCGTTGGATGGCGGCCGTTTTGCGACTTCGGATTTGAACGATTTGTATCGCCGCGTCATTAACCGCAACAACCGTCTCAAGCGGTTGATGGAATTGCGCGCACCGGACATTATCGTCCGCAACGAAAAACGCATGCTGCAAGAATCGGTGGATGCGTTGTTCGATAACGGTCGCCGTGGCCGCGTCATCCAGGGCGCGAACAAACGCCCGTTGAAATCGCTGTCCGATATGCTCAAAGGCAAGCAAGGCCGCTTCCGCCAAAACTTGTTGGGCAAACGGGTCGATTATTCCGGCCGTTCGGTCATCGTCGTGGGCCCAGAATTGAAATTGCATCAATGCGGTTTGCCGAAAAAAATGGCGCTCGAATTGTTCAAGCCGTTTATTTATTCCAAACTGGAATTATACGGCATGGCCAGCACCATTAAAGCCGCCAAGCGCATGGTGGAAAAAGAGCGTCCCGAAGTTTGGGATATTCTATCCGAAGTTATCCGCGAGCATCCGGTGTTGTTGAACCGCGCCCCCACACTGCACCGTTTGGGCGTCCAGGCGTTCGAGCCCGTGTTGATCGAGGGTAAAGCAATTCAATTGCACCCCCTGGTTTGTACCGCTTTTAACGCCGATTTCGACGGCGATCAAATGGCCGTGCACGTGCCGCTATCGCTGGAATCGCAGCTGGAAGCGCGCGTGCTGATGATGTCGACCAACAACATCCTTAGCCCCGCTAACGGCAAGCCGATTATCGTGCCGACCCAGGATATCGTGTTGGGGATTTATTATTTGTCCATGCTGCGCGAAGGTTTGCCGGGCGAAGGAAAATCCTTTGGCGATTTGGGCGAGATCGAGCATGCGCTGGATAAAGGCGTCATTCATCTGCACACCAAAATCATCACCCGCTTTGAAACCGCCGACCGTGACGGCAATAAAATCGTCCAGCGCGTGGAAACCACGGCTGGCCGGATGTTGCTTGGCTCGCTATTGCCCAAGCATGCCGATGTCCCTTATAGCTTGATCAACCGTCCGCTGACCAAAAAAGATATCAGCGGCGTGATCGAAATCGTCTATCGCTATTGCGGTCAAAAAGCGTCGGTGATTTTCGCTGATCGTTTGATGGGCCTTGGATTCAAGCACGCGTGCAAAGCGGGCATTTCGTTCGGCAAGGACGATTTGGTTATCCCCGAAGCCAAAGAAAAATTGATCGGCGACGCGCAGTCCAAGGTCAAGGAATACGAACAGCAATATTTGGACGGCTTGATCACCCAGCGTGAGAAATATAACAAGGTGGTCGATTTGTGGTCGGATTGCACTGATCGCGTGGCCGAGGAGATGATGAAAAAAATCTCCACGACTCCGCGTGGGCAGGAGCCGAACGCCGTTTACATGATGGCCCATTCGGGCGCGCGCGGTTCGGCCGCACAGATCAAGCAGCTGGCCGGTATGCGCGGTTTGATGGCCAAACCGTCGGGCGAAATTATCGAAACGCCGATTATCTCGAACTTCAAAGAAGGTTTGACGGTGTTGGAGTATTTCAACTCCACCCACGGTGCGCGTAAGGGCTTGGCCGACACGGCTCTTAAAACCGCCAACTCGGGTTACTTGACCCGCCGTCTGGTCGACGTGTCGCAGGATTTGATCATCACCGAACATGATTGCGGCACCGAGCGGGGCTTGACCCTGCGCGCCGTCGTCGAAGGCGGCGATGTTATCGAACCTTTGGCCGACCGTATTTTGGGCCGTTTCGCCGCCGAGGCGATCATGAACGCCAAAACCAAGGAAACGATCGTTCCCGCTGGCGAGATGATCCAAGAAGAGCATATCGAGGCCATTGAAAAAGCGGCGATTGATTCCGTGCGCATCCGCTCGGTCTTGACTTGTGAGACCAAAGCCGGTGTGTGCGGCAAATGCTATGGCCGCGATCTGGCCCGCAACACCACCGTCAATATCGGCGAAGCGGTGGGTGTTATCGCCGCCCAGTCGATTGGCGAGCCTGGTACTCAGCTGACCATGCGCACCTTCCACATCGGTGGTGCGGCACAGCGTGGGGCCGAGCAATCCAACGTCGAAGCAACAGTGGACGCCACGGTCAAGATCAACAACAAAAACACCGTCGATAACCGCGACGGCAACTCCATCGTCATGGCCCGCAATTCCGAATTGGTGCTGATCGACGATGCCGGCCGCGAACGCGCCCGTCACAAAGTGCCGTACGGTTCCAAATTGCTGATCAAGGACGGCGCCAAAGTCAAAAAAGGCCAAAAATTGGCCGAGTGGGATCCATACACCCTACCGATCATCACCGAGATGAAGGGTGTTGCCCATTACGTCGATTTGCAAGAAGGCTTGTCGATCCGCGAAGTGGTCGACGAATCCACCGGCATTTCGTCCAAAGTGGTGGTCGATTGGCGCCAAACGCCCAAAGGCAGTGATCTGCGCCCCATGGTCGTCCTGCGCGACGCCAAGGGCAAGGTGCTGACCCTGTCCAATGGTGCCGAGGCGCGTTACTTCCTACCCGTCGATGCGGTGTTGTCGGTTGACAACGGCGCCGAAGTCCAGGGCGGCGATGTCATCGCCCGCATTCCGCGCGATACCATCAAAACCCGCGACATTACGGGCGGTTTGCCGCGCGTGGCCGAATTGTTCGAAGCGCGCAAGCCCAAGGATTATTCGATCATCACCGAAACCGAAGGCCGCGTTATTTTCGGCAAAGATGCCAAAACCAAGCGTCGCATTTTGATCCAGCCCAATGACGGCAGCGATGCGGTCGAGTACGTAATCCCCAAAGGCCGCCACGTCGCGGTCCAAGAAGGCGACTTCGTGCAAAAGGGCGATTTGTTGTTGGATGGCAATCCTGTGCCGCACGATATTCTGGCGGTGCTGGGCGTCGAAGCCTTGGCCGAATATCTGGTCCAAGAAGTTCAATCGGTCTATCGTTTGCAGGGCGTTAAAATCAACGACAAGCATATCGAAGTGATCGTGCGCAACATGTTGCAAAAAGTGGAAATCACCGAACCCGGCGAAACCACTTTCTTGGTCGGCGAAACTATCGAGCATGAAGAGTTCCATGCCGAAAACGCCCGCGCCATGAAAGAAGGCGGTCGTGCCGCCAAGGCCAAACCGGTGTTAATGGGTATTACCAAAGCCAGCTTGCAAACGCGCTCGTTCATCTCGGCCGCGTCGTTCCAAGAAACCACCCGCGTTCTGACCGAAGCCGCGATCCAAGGCAAGATCGACACGCTGGAAGGCCTCAAGGAAAACGTTATCGTTGGTCGCTTGATTCCGGCGGGCAGTGGCGCGTATGTGAATTCACTACGCAAATTGGCCAAAGACCGCGACAAGGCGATTTCGCCAACCGGCGCCGATACATCTTTGCCGGCACCCGAAGCGATTGCTAACGAAGACGAAACCGTCAAAAAGCCGCGCAAACGCGCCGCCGCCGGTTAGTTTGGCTTAGCCATAAAAACACAAAACCCCGGATGCGAATCCGGGGTTTTTGTTTAGCGGCCAGGATGAGAGTGCCCGGTGGTTATATAAGACGTTGGGATGGTTGGTGCGATATCTTGACTGCAACGATTCATTCCGAATGCCACTGCGGCCAGTGCGGCCACCAACGGTACAGCAACGCGTGGCCGCCACCACACACGGGGCGATTCCACATGCTTGGCCAGATCTTGGAACAATTTTATTTCTGCGTCTGCTGTGCCCGGGTAATCGTTGGCGATGATTTTTGCGTAATGCAAAAAAGCGATCAGGCCGGTGCATTGTTTTGTGTTCAGTAAAAAAGAGCTGTCGGCTTTTGGCGCTTTGCGATGCTGCGCGGCAATGTCTTCGAGGGCTTGTTGCGCGGATTCGGCAATAGGCTGACGCGTATCATACGACCAGGATGTGCCCATGTATTGTTGCCCAAGCAGCTCTAGGATTTTGGCACTGTTGCTCTCGGTATTTTGCGCATAATGATCCGCAATCGCCGCGATCCCGGGGGCCAATGCCTGTAAGCCCGCCCATTTCATGTGATACGCACCGGTGGTCGGATTCAGCGCCATCGGCACATCACGTAGGCGCGCGCTGCCATGCGACCAGTCAATACGTGCGGCCATAGTTTCATCTGGAGATAGCCAAGAAATGATTTTCATCGCTCTATAAAATTTAAATTGTAAATCTTCAGGCGATAAGGGTCGTCTTGGTGCGAGTCTTTTTTTATGTATGCTGACATATTGCGCCCGCGCATAATGCCCATCATGGCATCGTCCAGATCCGCATCATAAAAATCTTTCTGCGGGCGATTTAGCTCTGCCAATGTCTCTCGTACCATTGCCGGTATGTCGAGCTGCCGTGGCGCGGGACCTGGGCGAAGCGGATAAGTGAGGCTGGTTTCATATTGTAATGTCCATGGCGAGTCATTTTGTGGGGAGGGAGCAATGATCGGCAGCGACACGGTTTTTGGCCGGGGCGGAGGCGTAAAATCATCAACTATATTGAGCGGTGCCGGGGACGGCGGCGTCGGCTCGGGTGGCGAAAGAGCCAGATTCTGCGGCCCGGTCAGGCCCGCCATCGCCCCAATAATCGCCAGCCCACGTAGTAATCGATTAACTTGCATCCCGCCCCCTAATTTTGACGAGACCGTATCATATCTTTAAAAGATATGCAAGTTTTTACTTAGCGGGTGAATTCTCGCATGGCGGGCAGGGGTGGGCTGGATGATTCCTCTGCCGATTCATGCGCGGCCCAGGCGATGGCAAAACCTATGCCGGCTGCGGTTAAAACTGCGGCAGTAACCACCTTAACCATCGACCAATTGACCCGGAATGGCGCATCAAAGCAGCGTATCGGCCCCAGGTTGGCATATGTTTGCCGCTCCCCCGGCAGCCCAGTTTCGGTTTTGGCCAGTTTTTGCGCGTGGTAAATAAAGCCGAGCAAATCATGCATATCATCCGCGCAGACGGTTAAGGAGCTGGGGCTGGCCCCTGGATTGGGGCATATTTTGGCCAATTCCGCCAATGCCCGCACCGCGCCGAGATTTGGCCCATAGTGCGACGGATCGGCAGCTTCTAGGGCGCGATAAGTTATGCTGCTGGGCTCTTCGTGATGCTGATCATAAGCAGCGACCAGGGCCTGCGCCAAGCCGCGCCATGCTTGGCCGGACAATGTATATTTATGGGTGTAGGGGTCGTATGTCGAGGCCAGATGGCATTCTACGCGCCAGCCATCGGGGCTTGCGACACTAAAAGCTCTCGTCTTATTGGCAGTTGGAAGCGGATTGACAGCGGCCGTGGCGAGGGTTGACATGTCCAAACTCCTAAATTTGCTAATGTCATTTTTATAGACTATTTAGTATCTTTTACAAATATAAAAAACTTGACCACTGCATAACCCTGGAATTGCAACTCGTTCTGTCGGTACGGTGTGGGTAAATTAATGTCGCCATAACAAAAAAAGGCTTGACGTCATAAGCGCAATAGCATAAAACACGCCTACCTTTTCCGGGAAATGGCGGTAATCTGCGGTTTAGACTGAAAACCACGGGTTAAACGCATTTCTCAAACAAAAGAACGGCTGCATCGCCCGGTTTTACTCAGTATGATTGGTAAAACCAGCCTTGTAAGCTTTTGAATGTTTGATGCATCGGCAAAGGGTGAATCCAAGCGGCTAAGCGGTTTTAATCGTGGTGCCAGGTTGGACGCCAAGGTAACGATGCAGACATGAGGCAGGATATCGGTTGTGATATCACTCGGCGTTTTAACGCCGTGCTTTGCGTCTGTGGTCTTTTTTATACCCGCGCGTTTTACCTTTAAATTTGGGTTTGTTGGCTTCAAGTTCGCTTGAGGCGGGGTAATTTAACGCGCTCCTCACGGGGCATAATTTGAGATGGTCATAGATGCCAACGATTAACCAATTGGTTCGCAAAGGCGGCAGACAGCGTCCGAGTTATCGGAACACCGTTCCGGCCTTGGAATCAAAACATCCAGCCAAGCGCGGCGTTTGCACCCGCGTGTACACCACCACCCCGAAAAAGCCGAACTCGGCATTGCGTAAAGTTGCGCGGGTGCGTTTGGTGAACGGGCATGAAGTCACCGCCTATATCGGCGGCGAAGGCCACAATTTGCAAGAACACTCCGTCGTTTTGATCCGTGGCGGCCGCGTGAAGGATTTGCCGGGCGTGCGTTATCACATCGTGCGCGGCGCATTGGATACCCAAGGCGTCAAAGATCGTAAACAGCAGCGCTCGAAATACGGCGCGAAACGTCCGAAGTAATTAGGGGGATTTTATAATATGTCTCGTCGTCGCAGAGCAGAACGCCGTGAAGTGCAACCGGATCCGAAATTCGGCAATTTGCTATTCACCCGCTTTATTAACCGCTTGATGATCCAGGGCAAGCGCTCCAAAGCCGAATCGATTTTCTATGGCGCATTGGACACCGTTGCCGCCAAGTTGAAAAAAGACATCGACGAAGCGTTGAAAATTTTTAACGACGCGATTGAAAATATTCGTCCGACTATGGAATTGAAATCCCGCCGCGTCGGTGGTGCTACGTACCAGGTTCCAACCGATGTGCGTTATGACCGTTCGGTGGATTTGGCGCAGCGCTGGTTGATTTCTTTTGCTCGCGCCCGCAGCGACAAAACGATGGAAGCGCGTTTGGCATCGGAAATTTTGGATGCCGCACAAAATCGCGGCGGCGCTGTTAAAAAGCGCGAAGAGACCCACAAAATGGCCGAGGCGAACCGCGCCTTTGCTCACTTGAAGTGGGGCGCTTAAGCGAGGGTAATAGCGTATAGGGTAATAGGGTATTAGGAAAAATTAGAGTTTAACTTTTTATTTTTAGGAGTTGGGGAATAATATTGTTTGGGAAAATTCGGTGGCTGCAGGGATGTGATCCCTACTACCCTACTACCCTATACGCTATTACCCCATGAACACAGAATGACCAGAACTACACCATACGATAGATACCGGAACATCGGCATTTGCGCGCACATCGATGCGGGTAAAACCACGACTACGGAACGTATTCTGTACTACACTGGTAAATCGTATAAAATCGGCGAAGTGCACGAAGGCACCGCCACCATGGACTGGATGGAGCAAGAGCAAGAGCGCGGTATTACCATTACCTCGGCGGCTACCACCTGTTTCTGGCGCGATCATCGCATTAATATTATCGATACCCCCGGCCACGTCGATTTCACCATCGAGGTCGAGCGTTCGATGCGCGTTCTGGACGGTGCGGTAACCGTATTCGATTCCGTTGCGGGTGTTGAGCCGCAATCGGAAACCGTTTGGCGCCAAGCGGATAAATACAACGTCCCTCGTATTTGCTTTGTCAATAAAATGGATCGTATCGGCGCGGATTTCTATCGCTGCGTGGATGAAATCGGCACCAAGCTGGGCGCGCGCGCCGTTGTATGCCAATTGCCGGTCGGTATCGAAAACGATTTCAGCGGCATGATCGATTTGCTGAAAATGAAATATGTCTATTGGGACAAGGAAACCGTGTTGGGCGCGAAATACGAAACCGCCGACATTCCTGCCGAATACATGGCCAAGGCCAAAGAATACCGGGCCAAGCTGGTCGAAGCCGCCGTCGAAATGGATGACGTGGCGTTAGAAAAATTCCTGAACAACGAAGAAGAGCCTGATTACGACACCTTGATCAAGTGCTTGCGTCGTGGCACCACCACCTTTACCTTCGTGCCCGTCATTTGCGGCGCGGCGTTCAAAAACAAAGGCGTGCAGCAATTGTTGGACGCGGTTGTAGATTTCTTGCCGTCGCCCCAAGATATTCGCAATGGCGAAGTTATCGGCACCAAAGTGGACAGCGAAGAGCCGTTGGTTAGAAAGCGCGTCGATGAAGAGCCGTTTTCCGGTTTGGCGTTCAAAATCATGTCCGATCCGTTTGTCGGTTCCTTGACCTTCGTCCGCGTTTATACCGGCGTTTTGGATTCCGGTTCCTACGTCTTGAATTCCACCAAAGATCAGCGCGAGCGTATTGGCCGTATGTTGTTGATGCATGCGAATACCCGCGAAGACATCAAACAGGCCCGCGCCGGCGACATTATCGCCTTGGCTGGCTTGAAATCGACCACCACGGGCGAAACCCTGTGCGATGCCGACAAACCGGTTATCTTGGAAAAAATGATTTTCCCCGAGCCTGTGATCGAAGTCGCGGTCGAACCGAAATCCAAAGGCGATCAAGAGAAAATGGGCGTGGCACTCAGCCGCTTGGCCCAAGAAGATCCGTCTTTCCGCGTTTCGTCCGATCAAGAATCCGGCCAGACCATCATCAAGGGTATGGGCGAATTGCATTTGGAAATTATCGTCGACCGCATGCGCCGCGAATTCAAAGTGGAAGCCAATGTTGGTGCGCCCCAAGTTGCTTACCGCGAAACGATTTCGAAAAAATATACCGAAGACTATACTCACAAAAAGCAATCCGGTGGTTCGGGTCAATTTGCCCGCGTCATCATCGATTTCGAACCGCTGCCCCCGGGCTCGGGTTTTGTGTTTGAATCCAAAGTGGTCGGCGGTTCCGTCCCCCGCGAATATATTCCCGGCGTTGAAAAAGGTTTGGAATCGGCACGGGCCAACGGCGTTATCGCCGGCTTCCCGATGATCGATTTCAAAGCTACTTTGACCGATGGTGCATACCACGATGTCGATTCGTCGGCGTTGGCGTTTGAAATCGCCTCGCGCGCCGCTTATCGCGAAGGTATCGCCAAGGCCAGCCCAAAATTGCTGGAACCCATTATGAAAGTCGAAGTCGTCACCCCCGAAGATTATATGGGCGACGTCATCGGCGATCTGAACAGCCGCCGTGGCCAAGTCACCGGCATGGATCAGCGCGGCAATGCCCGCGTGATCAATGCGATGGTGCCGTTGGCGTCGATGTTCGGCTATGTCAATACGTTACGCTCGATGAGCCAAGGCCGCGCCCAATACAGCATGACCTTTGATCACTACGAAACCGTGCCGTCCAATATCTCGGACGAAGTGCGGGCTAAGTACGCGTAACGAGTGCCGGGTAAAGTCTTAGGAAACACCAATTAGTTTTTATGCGCAGAGGAGAGAGCAATGACCAAAGAGACCTTTAACAGAGCGAAGCCACACGTCAACGTCGGTACCATCGGTCACATCGATCATGGTAAAACCACCACCACAGCGGCTTTGACTGCCGTATCGGTCGGCGCCGGCTACATGAAGGGTGGCGCTATTTCTTATGACCAAGTTGCGAAAGCGTCCGAAAAAGACGGTCGTCGTGATTCGACCAAGATCATTACCATTGCGACCTCGCACGTCGAATATGAATCCGAAGCGCGTCACTATGCCCACGTCGACTGCCCCGGCCACGCCGATTATGTGAAAAACATGATCACCGGCGCCGCGCAGATGGACGGCGCGATTCTGGTTGTTTCCGCAGCCGACGGCCCGATGCCGCAAACCCGCGAGCACGTGTTGCTGGCGCGTCAAGTTGGCGTTCCGAAAATCGTTGTTTTCCTCAACAAAGTTGATTTGGTTGACGATCCGGAATTGTTGGACTTGGTGGAAATGGAAATCCGCGATTTGCTGAACAAATATCAATTCGACGGCGACAAAACCCCGATCGTGCGCGGCCAGGCCAAAGCGGCTTTGGAAAATCCGTCCGATCCGAAAGCCAACGAAGGCATTCGCAACTTGTTGAAAGCGTTGGATGAATGGATTCCGATGCCCGAGCGCGCCATCGACAAGCCCTTCTTGATGCCAGTTGAAGACGTGTTCTCGATCTCTGGTCGTGGTACCGTGTTGACCGGCCGTATCGAGCGCGGCATCGTCAAAGTCGGCGACGAGTGCGAAATCGTTGGTTTGCGCCCGACTGCGAAAACCGTCTGTACCGGTGTTGAAATGTTCCGCAAATTGCTGGACAAAGGCCAAGCAGGCGACAACGTCGGCGTATTGTTGCGCGGCACCAAGAAAGAAGACGTGGAACGCGGCCAAGTTTTGGCAGCTCCGGGTTCGATCACCCCGCACGCCAAATTCAAAGCCGAAGCGTATATTTTGAACAAAGAAGAAGGTGGCCGTCATACTCCGTTCTTCTCCAACTACCGTCCGCAGTTCTATTTCCGCACCACCGACGTGACTGGTCACGTGGTATTGCCGGCTGGTACTGAGATGGTAATGCCTGGCGACAACATTTCGATGGAAGTGCACTTGATCACTCCGATCGCGATGGACGAAGGTTTGCGTTTCGCGATTCGCGAAGGTGGCAAAACCGTCGGCGCCGGCGTAGTGACCAAGATTATCGAGTAGTAGTTGACGGATAACGGTTGGCGGTTGTCATGCGGCAACTGTCAACCGACAACCGGCAACCAATAAAAAAGAGGCAAGGGAAATGCAAAACCAAAGTATTCGTATCCGCGTCAAGGGCTTTGACCCCCGCGGTCTGGAAGGCTCTGTCCGCGAAATCGTCAGCACGGCAAACCGTACCGGCGCGCGCGTGCGTGGCCCGATTCCTATGCCGACTCGGATCGAACGCTACACGGTAAACCGTTCGCCGCACGTTGATAAAAAGTCCCGCGATCAGTTCGAGATCCGCACCCATTTGCGCGTGCTGGATATCGTCGAGCCGACCCCGCAAACCATCGACGCTTTGATGAAGTTGGACTTGGCGGCGGGTGTGGACGTACAGATTAAGTTGTTGGCAGCGTAATGAGCTTTTAGCTATTGGCTGTTGGCTTTTAGCTTTTGGGTAATTTTGAAAAAGGAGAAGGGATCAAGCGTTGGCGGTAAGGAGATAGGTTTAAATCCTAAAACCTGACAGCTAACAGCTAAAACCTTAAAAAAATATGCGTACAGGCTTGATTGCAAAAAAATTGGGGATGACCCGCTGGTATACCGAAGACGGCACGCACGTGCCCGTCACCGTTCTGCAAGTTGAAGGCTGCCAGGTAACGGCGCAGTTGACCCAGGAAAAAAACGGCTACACCGCGGTGCAGATCGGTTTTGGCGAGCGTAAGACCAAAAACCTCAGCAAGGCCGTGCGCGGCCATTTTGCCAAGGCCAAAGTCGAGCCCAAGGCCAAGTTGGCCGAATTCCGCGTTACACCAGAAAATTTGCTCGAAGTGGGCGCTGAATTATCGCCTGAACATTTTGTCGTAGGCCAATTTGTTGATGTCGCCGGTACTTCGATCGGTCGCGGCTTTCAGGGCCCAATGAAGCGTCACAATTTCGCCGGTTTGAAAGCCACGCACGGGGTGTCGATTCGTCACCGTTCGCATGGCTCCACCGGTCAGCGCCAAGATCCGGGCCGCGTTTTCAAAAATAAACGCATGGCCGGTCATATGGGTGCGATCCGCGTTACCATGCCGAATTTGAAAGTGATCAATACCGATGTCGAAATGGGCGTCATTATGGTCAATGGCAACGTCCCGGGCGCAGAAGGCAGTTTCGTATTGATCCGCGATGCGATGAAAAAACCGGCGCATAAAGACGCGCCAAAACCGGCCGGTTTGAAAACCGCGCCGCAAGCGGCATAAGGATTAGGGGTAAGCTATGCAAGTTAATGTCATTAATTTAGAACACAAGCCGGCTGGGCAACTGAGCCTTTCGGCGGATGTTTTTGGTTTGTCGCCCTTGCGCAAGGACATCCTGGCGCGCGTGGTCAACTGGCAGATGGCCAAGCGCCAAGCCGGTACGCACAAGACCAAAGTGATCAGCGAAATCTCGGGCCGCAAGGCCAAGCCATGGGCGCAAAAAGGCACTGGCCGCGCCCGTCAAGGCAGCTTGCGTTCTTCGCAGTTCCGTGGCGGTCAAACCGTGTTCGGTCCCGTGGTGCGCAGCCATGCTTTCAGCTTGCCGAAAAAAATCCGCGCTTTGGGTTTGCGTATGGCTTTGTCGGCCAAAGCCGCCGAAGGCAAACTGATCATCGTCGATTCCGATCAATTGGCCCAGGCTAAGACCGGCGCAGTCGCCGCTTTTGCCAGCAAACTCAGCGGTCGTACCGCTTTGTTCATAGGTGGCGAAAAGTTGAACGAAAATTTTGCCAAAGCCGCCAGCAACGTCCCGAATTTCGACGTGCTGCCGCAAGTCGGCATCAATGTCTATGATGTGTTGCGCCGCGATACTTTGGTGTTGACCAAGGATGCAGTAGCACATTTGGAAACCCGTTTGGGCACTGGCGAAAAAGCCGCTGCCAAAGCAGCCAAGGCGCCTAAAGCGGCCAAAACCGTTAAAGCCGCCAAACCGGCTAAAGGAGCGTAATCATGGCCCAGGCAAAAACAAAAACCACGACCAAGCCTACGATCAGCCGCGAAGCCGCGACCCGTATTTTGCTGCGTCCGGTGATTACCGAAAAAGCAACCCGCACCAGCGAGCATAACCAGGTGGTATTCTTTGTGCCCACAGCCGCGCGCAAGCCGGAAATCAAGCAAGCCGTAGAGGTCTTGTTCAAGGTCAAAGTTAAAGCCGTGAATACGATCACCACCGGCGGCAAGGAAAAGCTTTTCCGTGGCCGTCTGGGCGAGCGTTCGGATAAGAAAAAAGCGATCGTCACCTTGGCCCAAGGCCAAACCATCGATATCACGAGCGGCATCTAAGCGACAGTTTAACGAGGCATAGCACCATGGCACTGAAAACATACAATCCTACCACGCCGACGCTGCGTCACCTGATTACGGTGACCCGCGAAAACGTCTGGTCGGGCAAGCCGGTAAAATTCCTGACCGAAGGCAAGCATTCTTCGGGCGGCCGCAACAGCACCGGTCGCATGACCTCGCGCCATCGCGGCGGCGGTCACAAGCAGACTTATCGCATCATCGATTTCAAACGTCGTAAATTCGACATCGAAGCGACTGTGGAGCGTTTGGAATACGATCCGAACCGCACCGCCTATATCGCTTTGATCAAATATACCGACGGCGAATTGGCCTATATTTTGGCGCCGCAGCGTTTGCAAGCGGGCGATGTGGTCGTATCGGGCGAGCGCGTGGACATCAAGCCAGGCAACGCCATGCCGATCAAAAATATGCCGATCGGCACGATTATGCACAATATCGAATTAAAGCCCGGCAAAGGCGGCCAGATGGCCCGCTCCGCTGGCACCTTTGTGCAATTGGTTGGCCGCGATCAAGGCATGGCGCAGCTGCGCATGACTTCGGGCGAAATGCGTTTGGTCAATGCCGAATGTATGGCCACGATCGGCGCCGTGTCGAACCAGGACGAGAAAAACATCGTAATCGCCAAAGCTGGCCGTAGCCGCTGGTTAGGCAAGCGCCCGCATGTGCGCGGTATCGCGATGAACCCGGTCGATCACCCGCATGGTGGCCGCACGAATGGCGGTAAACATTGGGTGACGCCGTGGGGCATTTCTTGCAAGGGCAAGAAAACCCGTCATAACAAATCGACCGACCGGTTTATCGTTCGCCGTCGTAATAGCAAAGTAGATGCGCAGTAGTTTTAGGGAGCATAGATAAATGGCACGTTCAGTTTGGAAAGGTCCTTTTTGCGATGGCTATCTGCTTAAGAAAGCAGAGAAGTCCAAAAGCTCGGGCCGCAAGGAAGTGATTAAAACCTGGTCGCGCCGTTCGACCATTCTGCCGCAATTCGTCGGGCTGACGTTTGGCGTGCACAATGGCAAAAAATTTATTCCGGTATTGGTTACCGAAAACATGGTTGGCCATAAATTGGGCGAGTTTGCGTTGACCCGCACTTTCAGCGGTCACACACCGGCCGACAAAGCCGCCAAGAAATCAGAGGGTTAATCGTTATGGGTAAGTCAGCAAAACCTAGCCGCCGTTTGGCCACCGAAGCCATCGCGCATTCCAAAAATCTGCGCGTTAGCCCGCGCAAATTGAATTTGGTCGCCGGTTTGATCCGTGGCCAAAAAGTGGGTGCCGCGTTGCAGCAATTGAATTTCTCGAAAAAGCGCATCGCGCTCGACGTTAAAAAATGCCTGCAATCAGCGATCGCCAATGCCGAAAACAATCAGCAATTGGATATTGATCTGCTGGTCGTCAAAGAAGCTTTCGTCGGCGTCAGCCTGGCGATGCGCCGGTTTCACACCCGTGGCCGTGGTAAATCCGCGCCGGTAGTCAAGCCGTTCGCGCATTTGACCGTTGTCGTCGCCGAACAAGCCAAGCAGGCTCCCGCCAAAACCGTGAAAGAGAGTGCATAATGGGACAGAAGACTAACCCAATCGGCATGCGTCTTGGCATCAACCGCGCCCATGATTCGCGTTGGTATGCCAGCAAAAACTACTCCTCTCAGTTGGAGCAGGATTTCGCTTTGCGCGCTTATGTTGTTGAAAAGCTGGGCGATCCTGCCGCCGTGAGCAAGGTCGTGATCGAGCGTATGACCGGCCGCGTTCGCGTGACGATTTATAGCGGCCGTCCCGGCGTGATTATCGGCAAAAAAGGTGCCGATATCGAAAGCTTGAAAAAGGCGCTGCAAAAAATGACCAAGGATGAAGTGTCCTTGAACATCATGGAAGTGCGTAAACCTGAGGTTGACGCCAAGCTGGTGGCCGAAAACATCGCCCAACAGTTAGAGCGCCGCGTTGCGTTCCGCCGCGCGATGAAGCGCGCCGTACAAAACGCGATGCGTCTGGGTGCTTTGGGCATTCGTATCAATTGCTCTGGCCGTTTGGGCGGAGCCGAGATCGCACGGATGGAATGGTACCGCGAAGGCCGCGTGCCTTTGCACACCTTGCGCGCGGATATCGATTACGCCCGCGCGATGGCCGAGACCACGATGGGTATTTGCGGCGTCAAGGTTTGGATTTTCAAAGGCGAGATCATGGAACACGATCCGTTGGCCGCCGAGAAACGCAACGCCGATACTCGTCCGGCAAGCGCGTAGTTATTGGCATTAGGGGTATAGACTATGTTATCACCAAAAAAGACCAAATTCCGCAAAGCCTTTAAGGGCCGCGTCAAAGGCGACGCCAAGGGCGGATTTAGCTTGGATTTCGGCGCTTATGGCCTCAAAGCCATGGAGCCCGGCCGTTTGAACGCGCGCGAGATCGAAGCCGCGCGTCGCGCCTGCGCCCGTGAGACCAAGCGTCAGGGCAAAATGTGGCTGCGTATTTTCCCGGACGTTCCGGTATCGCGCAAGCCGGCCGAGGTGCGCATGGGTTCGGGTAAAGGTAGCCCAGAATATTGGATGTGCCGGATCAAACCGGGCCGCGTGCTGATCGAATTGGACGGCGTGCCGCGCGCGGTTGCTGCCAAGGCGTTCGAATTGGCCGCCGCCAAGTTATCGATCAAAACAAAAATGGTCGTGCGGATCGGCGAAGCCGACGTGCACGGTTAGTGGTAGGGGATTAAAATGCAAATCGCAGATGTAAGAACCAAGTCGGACGACGAATTGAAGCAAGCTTTGCAAGAGCTAAGCAAAGAAGCTTTGAACTTGCGCTTTAAAAAAGCCAATGGCCAGTTGGAAAACTTGGTGCGTGGCCGTCTATTGCGCCGGGAAGTCGCGCGGATCAAAACCACGTTGCGCGAGCGCAGCCTGGGCCTGACCACGGTTTCGGCCAAAGTTGCAACCAAAGCGCCTGCCAAAAAAGCGGCGAAAAAGAAAGCCAGCTAGGAGTTAGGAAATGCCAAAACGCGTACTCACAGGCGAAGTAGTCAGCAAATCGGGCGACAAAACCGTCAAAGTCAAAGTCATCCGCCGCATGACCCACCCGCAATTTAAAAAAATCGTCACCACGACCAAAAATTATGCCGTGCATGACGAGAGCAACAAGTTGAAAATCGGCGATACCGTGCGCATCGAAGAATGCCGCCCGATGTCGGCCCGCAAACGTTGGACGGCGTTGTCCGCTTAATTGGCTTAAGGTTTAAGGAATAGGAACATGATTCAGCAGTTCACCAATCTCGAAGTCGCCGACAATTCCGGTGCGCGCAAAGTGCGTTGCATCAAAGTGTTGGGCGGCAGCAAGCGCCGTTATGCCCAAGTGGGCGATGTGATCGTGGTCTCCATCCGCGATGCCATTCCCAAGGGCAAGGTCAACAAGGGCGACGTGCACAAGGCCGTGATCGTGCGCACCTGCGCCCCGATCAAGCGCGCCGACGGTTCGGTCATCCGTTTTGATTCCAACGCCGCCGTATTGGTCAATGGCCAGAACGAGCCGCTGGGTACCCGTATTTTCGGGCCGGTGACCCGCGAATTGCGTGGCAAGAGTTTCATGAAAATTATCTCCTTGGCGCCGGAAGTGCTGTAGGGGTTGGGGGCAAAAATGAAAACGACAAAAACTGTTAAGTTGAAAATCAAAAAGGGCGATAACGTTATCGTCCTGACCGGCAAAGACAAGGGTAAAACCGGCGAGGTCATAGAGATCTTGCGCGCCGATAACCGCGCCGTGGTGCGCGGCATCAATATGGTCAAGCGCCATACCAAGCCCAGCGCCGCGAGTGCGGGCGGTTTGGTCGAAAAAGAATTGTCGATCCATATATCCAACATCGCGTTGGTGGATGGCAAGACCAGCAAGCCGACGCGCGTCGGCTATAAATTAAACCAAGACGGCACCAAGTCACGGATCGCAAAAAAATCCGGCTCGGTGATCGATCAAGTTTCGCAAGCGGGGTAAGGAATCATGGCTACAGCAACTGCAAAAGCGCCGTTTCCACGGCTGAAAAAAGTATACAAGGACGCGGTCATCAAGCAATTGATGGACGAGTTCAAGTATGACAACGTCATGCAAGTGCCGAAATTGTCCAAAATCGTCCTCAACATGGGCGTGGGCGAGGGTACTTCGGATCAAAAACGCGTCTTGAAAGCCGCCGAAGAATTGGGCTTGATCGCCGGTCAAAAACCGGTTTTGACCAAATCCAAAAAATCGATTGCGACCTTTAAGCTGCGCCAAAACCTGGCGATCGGCTGCATGGTCACCTTGCGCGCCGACAAAATGTGGGAATTTTTGGATCGTTTGATCACGGTTGCTTTGCCCCGCGTGCGCGATTTCCGCGGCGTTTCGGGTCGCAGCTTTGACGGTCGCGGCAATTATTCGCTGGGCCTCAAAGAGCAATTCGTGTTCCCCGAGATCAATTACGACAAAGTGGAGCATGTGCAAGGGATGGATATCGTCATTTGCACCACCGCCACCACCGACAAAGAGGCCAAAGCATTGCTGAAAGCCTTTAACATGCCATTTTATAACTAAGGAAGCATCATGGCTAAGACAAGTTCGATTTATCGCGATAAAAAGCGCCGCAAAATGGTCAAGCAGTTTGAAGGCCGCCGGACCAAATTGAAAACGATCATCATGGATAAATCCCTGCCGATCGAAGAGCGTTTTGAAGCGCAATTGAAATTGGCCGCTTTGCCGCGCAACGGGGCGAAAACCCGTGTGCGCAACCGTTGCTGGTTCTCGGGCCGCTCGCGCGCCGTTTACCGCCGCTTTGGTTTATCGCGTTTGGCGCTGCGGGAATTCGGTTCGGACGGTTTGTTGCCGGGCTTGGTAAAATCCAGCTGGTAATGGCGTTGGGTTAAGGAATTAAAAGGTTAGATTTTTAGGCGAGGATTGAATTATGGCAATGAGTGATCCACTAAGCGATATGTTAAGTCGTATTCGCAACGGGCAAAAGGCGAAAATGCCGGCAGTGAACTGCCCGGCTTCCAACCTGCGCTTGCATGTTTGCGAAGTCTTGCAACGCGAAGGGTACATCCGCGGCTTTAAGGCCGTAGCGCAAGACGGCCAAAACAGCCTTAAGATCGAGCTGAAATACGCCGACGGCCAGCCGGTCATCAAGGAAATCCGCCGCGTGTCCACACCGGGCCGCCGCGTGTATTCGGGCATCAAATCGTTAAAGCCGGTTTACAATGGCTTGGGCATTTCGATCCTCTCGACGCCAAAAGGCGTGTTGTCGGATATCGAAGCCCGCGCGCAAAATGTCGGCGGCGAAGTTTTGTGCTGCGTATTCTAGGTCAATAAAGGGGTTATTGTTATGTCACGTGTCGGTCAAAAACCAATTGAACTGCCCAGCGGCGTCGAAGCGACGATCGCCGGCCAATTGTTGAAAATCAAGGGCAAGGGCGGCGAATTGTCGATGGAATTCTCGCCCCTGATTCTGGCGAAAAAGGAAGGCAATGTGCTGACCTTCGTGCCATTGAACGCCAAGGACAAACAATCGCGTATGGATTGGGGCACCACCACTTCCAAGGCGCGCAGCCTGGTCAAGGGCGTGTCCGAAGGTTTCAGCCAGAAAATGGTTCTGCAAGGCGTCGGTTACCGCGCCGAATTGCGCGGCAAGCAGCTGGCCATGAAGGTCGGTCACAGCCACGAAGACGTGTTCGATGTGCCGGCAGGCATTTCGGTCAAGGTTGATAAGCAAACCGAGATCACGATTTCGGGTGCCAGCAAGCATGCGGTCGGTCAATTCGCGGCCCAGCTGCATTTGACCAAGCCGCCAGAGCCGTACAAGGCCAAGGGCGTGCATTACGAAGGCCAGTTTGTCGAGCGCAAAGAAGGCAAGAAGAAATAGTCGATAGGCGATAGTCGTTAGTCGATAGATTTAGAGTGATGGGGTAATAGAATGTTAAAACCGAAGCAATTGGCGGAACGCCGCAAAAAACGCAATCGTCATCAATTGGCGATCAAATCCGCTGGGCGCTTGCGCCTGTCGATTCACCGTTCTTTGAATCACATTTCGTTGCAAGTGATCGACGATAGCAAGGGCGTGACCTTGGTTTCTGCGACCTCGCAAGACAAAGATTTGCGCGCCAGCCTAAAAAGCGGCGGCAATGCGGCTGCTGCCAAGCAAGTCGGGAAATTATTGGCCGATCGCGCGCTCAAAGCCGGGATCAGCGAAGTCGTATTCGATCGCGGTATGTACCGTTATCATGGCCGGGTTAAATCCTGTGCCGAAGGCGCCCGCGAAGGCGGCTTGAAATTCTAACCGGATAGGAATGGGCAATGACTGAAGTAACCGATACCAAAATTAACGCTGCTATCCCGGCCGCTGGCGAAGAAGAAGGTGGCCGTCGTGGCCGCCGTGGCAATCGCGGCGGCGAACGCGGCGGACGCGGCAAGCGCACCGAAGGCCGCGATGGCGAAGATAACGGCGAAATTCAAAAGCCGGTCTATATCGGCCGTGTTTCGAAAACCGTCAAGGGCGGTAAGCGTTTCTCGATCGCAGCGTTGGTAGTCGTCGGTGACGGCAAAGGTCGCGTCGGTTACGGCAAAGGCAAAGCCAAAGAAGTCCAAGACGCGATGCGCAAAGCGCAGGATCAAGCGCGCCGCAACATGGTTCGTGTGCCATTGCGCGAAGGCCGCACCATTCACCATGATGTGTTCGGCAAATTCGGCGCGGGCAAGGTGCATTTGCGCTCGGCCCCTCCGGGGACCGGCATCATCGCCGGCGGCCCGATGCGCGCCGTATTCGAAGCTCTGGGCGTTAGCGACGTGGTTGGCAAATCCCTGGGATCGTCGAATCCGCACAACATGGTGCGCGCCACGATGGCGGCATTGCTGGATACCAGCTCGCCGCGGACAATTGCAGCGCGTCGCAACAAAAAAGTCACCGATATCGTGGACCGTCCGTCCGCTGATATCGCTTAAAAATTAAGGTGTAACGATGGCTAGCAAAGCAAAAATCAAAGTCACGCAAATCGGCAGCAAATTGGGCCGCCAGTCGATCCAGGAAAAAAACCTGATCGGCTTGGGCTTGAATAAACTGCATCGCTCGCGCGTGCTCGAAGATACGCCGTCGGTACGCGGCATGATCCGCCGGGTTCACCATTTGGTGTCCGTCGAAGAAGTTAAGTAATCCCGCCTAAGCGGCACTAGGAGTTTGGACCATGAGACTGAATGAAATCAAAGACAACAGCGGCGCCCACAAGCTGTCCCGGCGTTTAGGCCGCGGCATCGGTTCGGGTCGCGGTAAAACTTGCGGCCGCGGCGGCAAGGGTCAAACCGCCCGCACCGGCGTGCGCATCAAAGGTTTTGAAGGCGGTCAAATGCCGATTCACCGCCGTTTGCCCAAGCGCGGTTTCACCAAGCCCAATCAAATGGATCTGGTCGAAGTCACTTTGCGCATGCTGCAACAAGCGGTTGATAGCGGCAAAATCAAAGCTGGTGCCAGCTTGAATGCCCAAGGTCTAAAAGACGCGCATGTGATTCCGCAAGTTCGCGACGGCATTAAATTGCTAGGCGGCGGCGAGATCAAAGCCGCTGTCACCATCGAAGTATTCGCTGCCACCAAAGGTGCTGCCGAAGCCGTCAAAAAAGCTGGCGGCAACGTTGTGGAATTGCGTCCGGCCCGCGCCGAACCCACGAACAGCTTCGCCGCCCGCCGCGAAAAAGCGCGCGCGACCGCCGCCAAGGCCGCCGAGGCCAAGGCCAATAGCGGCAAGAAGTAGGTATCAGCTTCCAGCTGTTAGCTTTTAGGTCAAATCTTGAAAGCTAACAGCTAACAGCTAACAGCTGCATTCTCTATACTCCGAGGTTTTCTTATGGTTTCCGCTGCCGAACAATTAGCATCGAACATGAACTTTGGCGTTTTTGCCAAAGCCACGGAATTGAAAAAACGCATCTGGTTCACCCTGGGCGTTTTGATCGCTTACCGTTTCGGCACCTATATTCCCCTGCCGGGCATTGATCCCGTAATCATGAACGATATTTTCCGCCAGAATGCGGGCGGCGTATTGGGCATGCTGGATATGTTCGCTGGCGGCGCTATTTCCCGCATGTCGATTTTTGCTTTGAATATCATGCCGTATATTTCAGCCTCGATTATCGTCCAGTTGTGCACCGCGATAGTGCCCAGCATGGAAGCCATGAAAAAAGAAGGCGAAGCCGGGCGCAAGAAATTGAATCAATACACCCGCTATGGCACCGTTGCCTTGGCTGCAGTGCAGGCCTATGCCATCGCCATCGGTCTCGAGGGGATGCGCGGTACGGTCGGCTCCGCCGTCACCGATCCGGGCATGTTTTTCCGTGTTGTCACCGTCATCACCTTGACCGGCGGCACGTTATTTTTGATGTGGATGGGCGAACAAATTACCGCGCGCGGCATTGGCAATGGACAATCGCTGATTATTTTTGCCGGTATTGTTGCCAGCCTGCCGACCGCCTTTGCCCAGTTATTCGATCTCGGCCGCACTGGCGCTATTTCCACCACTTTCTTGTTGGTGCTGGTGGTGATGGCTATTGCCGTGATCACCTTTATCGTATTCTGCGAGCGCGCGATGCGCAAAGTCGTGGTGCAATATCCGCGCCGTCAAACCGCCCAAGGTGCCACCCAGGCTGAGAGCAGTTTTCTACCTATGAAATTGAACACGGCCGGGGTCATTCCGCCGATTTTTGCCAGCTCTTTGTTGTTGTTGCCGCTGACCTTCACCGGTTTTGTGCATGGCGATAGCCCCGAATGGTTGCGTTGGATCGCCACCCATGTGGCGCACGGTCAGCCATTATATATGGCGCTTTACGCGCTGTTGATTGTCTTTTTTGCCTTTTTCTATACCGCGATTGTGTTCAATCCGGCGGAAACCGCAGAAAATTTGCGTAAATACGGCGGCTTTGTGCCGGGTATTCGTCCGGGTGCAACCACGGCCAATTATTTGGATTTCGTGCTCACCCGCCTGACCGTCTTGGGTTCTTTGTACCTGGCTTTGGTCTGTTTGCTGCCGGAATTTTTGATCGCCGAACATGCCGTGCCGTTTTATTTTGGCGGCACCAGTTTGTTGATCGTTGTTTCGGTCACTTTGGATACCGTGCAGCAAGTTAACGCCCATTTGATCCAGCATCAGTACGAAGGCCTGATCAAAAAAGCCAAATTGCGGGGGCGGGCGTGAACCTGATCCTGCTCGGCCCGCCCGGAGCAGGCAAAGGTACCCAGGCACGGATGCTGCAAGAGCATTTCGGCCTGATCCAGATCGCCACCGGCGATATGCTGCGCGAACACATCAAGCATCACACCGATTTGGGGCAGTTAGCCCAAAATTATATGAATCAGGGACAGTTGGTGCCGGATCTGGTGGTGATTCAAATGATCGAGCACCGCATTTCTGAAGCCGATGCGAATAACGGTTTTATTTTGGATGGTTTCCCGCGCACCGTGCCGCAGGCCGAGTCTTTGGACAAAATGCTGGCGCGCCGCAAATTGAAATTGGATCACGTCATTGAAATGCGGGTTGACGAAGACGCCTTGGTTGAACGCATCGCTGGACGTTTTTCTTGTGCCGCGTGCGGCGAGGGCTATCACGACAAATTCAAAAAGCCCGCGCGCGAAGGCGTGTGCGACAAATGCGGTTTTGGTCAATTCGTCCGCCGCGACGATGATCGCGCCGATACGGTGCGCAAGCGCCTTGCGGCATATCGGGAGCAGACGGCGCCGATTTTGCCCTATTATCAGGCCAAGGGTAAATTGACCTCGATCGACGGCATGGCCGAGATCGATGTGGTGCAAACGCAAATTCGGCAATTATTGCGCCCGCAAGCGTAATAAGGCCTTGGGATAGATTATTTCCCAAAAAGTCTAAAAATAATCAGTGGTAAGGTTTTCCACAATTTTTTAAAACCCCCCGGCAGGGCGCAGGTAATCGCAAAACAGCGGTTGACAGCGTTTTGCAGCCCGGTATAATGCGCCGCTTGACTTGGGGCATTATTGGGCTCGCAGGGGATTTTTGTTATTGATTACAATGGTTTAACTTATAATGCAGAAGCATAGGAGCTAGGGCGTGGCACGTATTGCAGGGGTCAACATTCCGACCCAAAAACGCGTAATTATCGCATTGCGCTATATTTATGGTATCGGTCCGAAAAACGCGATCACCATTTGCGACAAGGTAGGCATTCCGCATTCGAAACGCGTGATGGAATTGTCCGATGACGAGGTATTGCGCATCCGTCAGGCTATCGACGATGGTGGCGATCCGGTCGAGGGTGATTTGCGCCGCGAAGTGGGCATGAATATCAAGCGCAAGCAAGATATCGGCAGCTATCAGGGCAAGCGTCACGCCAAGCGTTTGCCGGTGCGTGGGCAGCGTACCCATACAAACGCCCGCACCCGCAAAGGCAAGCGTATCGCGATTGCCGGCAAGAAAATGGTAACGAAATAACGGCTTATTGTAAAAGCCGTTATCCCGAGCGTTAAGCGCGAGGGATCTCCAATACACAAGGAGATTCTTCGCTACGCTCAGAATGACAAGATTGTAGTTAAGAAAAGGATAATACAATGGCAGAACCAGCAGTCGCCCGCGTCAAGCGCAAAGAACGTAAAAATATCGCCAACGCGGTGGTGCATTTGAACGCGACGTTCAACAACACGATCATTACCGTCACCGATCAAGCGGGCAATACCATCGCTTGGTCGTCATCCGGTACCAAAGGCTTCAAGGGCTCGCGCAAATCGACCCCGTATGCCGCGCAGGTCGCCGCCGAAGACGCTGGCCGCAAGGCGCAAGAACACGGTGTGCGCACCGTATCGATTTTGGTCAAAGGCCCGGGCGCTGGCCGCGAATCGGCATTGCGCGCGTTTCAAACGCTGGGCTTTAACGTTACCAGCATCAAGGATATCACCGGCATTCCGCATAACGGTTGCCGTCCGCCAAAACGCCGCCGCGTCTAGGCGATAACGATTTTTGACGCAGCTTCTTGGTGGGGTGGGACTGTCGGAACCACCAGAAGCTTGGATTAATCCGGCCGCGCGCGACAGACCCCGCACGGCAAGATTGAAGGTACTTACATGTTGCAAAAAAACTGGCAGGCTTTGATTAAGCCCGACAAATTGAATATCGAACCCGGCGTCGATCCGGCGCGTTCCGCGACGATTGTTGCCGAACCGTTGGAGCGTGGCTTTGGCTTGACGCTTGGCAACGCCTTGCGCCGTATTTTGCTGTCCTCCTTGCAGGGTGCAGCGATCACCGCCGTACAAATCGAGGGCGTGTTGCATGAATTCTCGGCCATTCCGGGCGTGCGCGAAGACGTCACCGATATTATTTTGAATTTGAAAAACGTCGGCCTGCGCATGTATGGCGACGGTCCAAAACGTATGCGTTTGTCCTCGACTGGTCCTGGCGAAGTTACCGCTGGCATGATCGAAACTGGCCATGATATTGAAATCATGAATCCGGATTTGGTGATTTGCACCTTGGATAAAGGCGCTAAAATCATGATGGAATTGACGGTCAACATCGGCAAAGGTTATGTGCCAGCAAGCGAAAACCGCGCCGAAGATGCGCCGATCGGCTTGATCCCGGTCGATGCCGTTTACAGCCCGTGCCGCCGCGTATCGTACAAGGTGGAAAATACCCGCGTCGGTCAACGCACCGATTACGACAAATTGTCCTTGACGCTGGAAACCAACGGCGCGCTGAGCCCCGAAGATGCTGTGGCTTATGCCGCCCGCATCATGCAGGATCAGTTGCAGCTGTTTATCAACTTCGAAGAGCCGACCTCGATGGTCGAAGCGGAAAAAGTGGCCGATCTGCCGTTTAACCGCAATCTGCTCCGCCGCGTGGATGAGCTGGAATTATCTGTCCGCTCGGCCAATTGCTTGAAAAACGATAACATCGTTTATATCGGCGATTTGGTACAAAAATCGGAAAGCGAATTGCTGCGCACGCCTAATTTCGGCCGCAAGTCGCTGAACGAGATCAAAGAAGTTTTGGGCCAAATGGGCCTGACCTTGGGCATGGAAATTTCTGGTTGGCCGCCGGAAAATATCGAAGATCTGGCTAAAAAATTAGAAGATCCCTATTAAGGGGAATAGGGGAATAGCGTAATAGGGAAAAAATATTGCTACTACCCTATACGCTACTACCCTGGATAAGAGGCAGAAGTACAATAAAGGAATAAGACAATGAGACATAAACTTACCCACCGGATTTTGAACCGTACCGCGGCACACCGGACTGCCATGTTGGAAAATATGGCCGCCTCGTTGCTCAAGCACGAGCAAATCAAAACCACCTTGCCCAAGGCCAAGGAATTGCGCCGCTTTGTCGAACCGATCATTACGCTCGGCAAAAAAGGTGGCTTGCATAATCGCCGTCAAGCTTTTGCCCAATTGCGCGACAATGTTATCGTCGCCAAATTATTCGACGCTTTGGCCAAGCGCTATGACAAGCGTCCGGGCGGTTATGTCCGTATTCTCAAGGCCGGAATTCGTCATGGTGACGCCGCGCCGATGGCAGTGGTTGAATTGGTCGATCGCGATGTATCGGCCAAGGGCCAGGATAGCGGCCAAGATAAACAAGCCGCCGCCGCATAAAACCGCGTGGCCGGATTAATTGAAAAAGGCAGCCTTGCGGCTGCCTTTTTTGTCGCTTATGGTGCGCTATGGCAAAAATATTAAATTTCAAGATCGATCAATACGCCACCGGCCAGCGCGTCGACCGCTATTTGATGCAAAAACTGCGTGGCACGGGGTTTGGCTATGTCGCCATTCAACGGTTATGCCGCAACGGCCAGGTGCGTATCGATGGCAAGCGCGTGCCCGCTGGTTTTAAACTTGAACGCGGCATGGAAATCAAATTGCCCGCGCCCGACGACCGAACGCAGGATCCGCGCCAGGGCAAACCCAAAACCAGCGCGAAAACCAAAGCCAATGCCGCGGCAGTCAGTGATTCAACCAAAAAACAATGGCGCAACAGCATTATTTACGATGACGATCGGATGATCGTGATCAACAAATGGTCCGGCTTGGCCGTGCAGGGCGGTACGGGCACAAGCCTGCACGTCGACGCGATCACCCGCGCCGTGTACGGCGAGCAGGCACCCAAATTGGTACACCGTTTGGACAAAGATACCTCCGGCGTGTTGGTGCTGGCCAAAACGCGCGAGGATGCGGCACTGTTGACCAAAGCCTTTGCCGAGCAAGAAGTACACAAAACATATGTGGCGCTGGTCCAGGGCCGGCCCAAACGCGCCGAGGCGCGGATTGACTATCCATTGTTGAAAAAAATGCGCTTTGATTCCGAGAAAGTCGAAATCGATTTGGACGAAGGGGCGGATGCCACGACCGATTACGCCACTCTGGCGGGTGGTAATGGCTTTACCCTTTTGTCACTGCATCCACGCACGGGCCGCACCCACCAGCTGCGCGTGCATTGCGCGGCGATTGGCTGTCCCATTGTCGGCGACGGCAAATACAACGATCACCCGCAACCCATTGGCGATTTGCCCAAAAATTTAAGACTGCATTTGCATGCCGAGCGCCTGGCTTTGCGCCACCCGTTGTTGGGCGAGCTGGCATTCAAAGCACCTTTGCCCGAACACATGCAACGCAGCTTGGACGCGTTGCAAATCAAATACTAAGGACTGCTGATGAGCCAAATACGTTTTGTCATTTTCGATGTGGATGGCACCCTGGTCGATAGCCAGGAAATGATCGTCCGTTGCCTGCAAGCAGCGTGCGTCGATCTGGGCATTCCCGTGCCGCATAGCCGACAGCAATTGTTATCGGGCGTGGGCCTGCCGCTGCGCGAGGCGATTCCCAAAGCCGTGCCCGAGATCAAACCTGAACAGATCGGGCCATTCCACGATCGCTTCCGCCACCACTATACTATCCTACACGATAATTTCGACCACTCGCTGCAACCGTTATATCCTGGCGCTCGCGCGATGCTGGCGGAGCTGCGGGCAGAGGGCATGACACTTGGCATCTGCACCAGCAAAATGATGGTTGGGTTGAACACCGTGCTCGAGCAACACGAATTGCGCGACCTGTTTGTCAGCATCAAGACCCCCGATTTCGGCCCGGGCAAGCCCGATCCGTTTTTGCTGAATATGGCGATGCGCGAAGAAAATTTCACCCCGCAGCAAACATTGTTTGTGGGCGACTCTACCTATGACATGCAAGCCGGCGTGGCGGCGGGCGTGAGGTGTTTGGCGGTCGCATGGGGCTATCATACGCCGGAACAGTTATTGGGTGCTGGGGCGCATAAATTGATCCAGCGTATGGATCAATTAGTGCCAAGCGTAAAAAGCTGGGCGGTTTGATGCGCCGCGCCTATAAAACCGCTGGCGTTGATTTTAGCGCCGCCGGATTTGTGCCCGTACTCGATGATAAGCCGTGGCGTAGCCCGCTTGGGCGTGAGGTTGTCTTGCCGCATTTCGCCTGGGCACAGGCGATGGCCGCCGAAGCCGCCGCGCAGGGCGATAACATAATTCCTGATACTATGCCTGCCACCCAGGTGTTTTTAACCCTGCTGGATCGCGTGGTGTCTGCGCCCGATGCAGCGCGGGCGGAAATTCTATCCTATGCCGGGCACGATGCGATTTGCTATTGGGCGGGAAAACCCGACGCGCTGCGCGCACGCGAGAAATCGCAATGGGGCCGGATCATCGACGGGTATGTCGCACAACAAATGCCCTGGACGATTGTGCTGGGATTACAGGCACAGCCCCAGCCAGAGGACAGCCTGCACCGTTTGGAACAAGCGTTGCGCGCCCTGGACGACTGGCGGCTGGGATTGTTGTTGTTGCTGACCAATTTGACCGGATCGGCCTTGGCCAGTTATTGGCATGCGGTGGGAAATTTACCGCTGGATGATTTTCGCCAGGCCGCGTTTTTGCCGGAAATATTCCGCTGTGACCAAGCGGGGGAGGAGGCGATGACAGCCCCCCATTTATTGCCTAAATTTGCCCAGCTTGATCACCTATGCAGTCTTTTGGCGGATTATGCGTCCGGCAGGCCGCAAGCGCTGGCGCTTACTATCTCCGGCCAGGTCCAAGGCGTGGGGTATCGGGCGTGGCTGCAAAAAACGGCATTGTCCCGCGGACTGTGTGGCTATGCCAGAAACGCCGTGGATGGCACGGTGCGCGCCGGATTGTATGGCCCAGCCGAACAGTTGCGGGCACAATTGACCGATTGTTTCACTGGCCCGGCCATGGCGCAGGTACGGCGCATCCAAGTGGCATCCATAGACGCCGCCGAGGCGCCGGGGGATTTTGCTATCCTACCCGACGCCTAGGTTTAAGGTTTACGACACGGTCAAAGTCGTGCCGAGCATTTGCCACAGCTTAATGCGGTCCAAGAAGATGCCGACCACCACCTGGCCCAGGGGCACGGGCTGACCCGGGTGGAAATTGACCGTCAAAGTGCCCAATGTCTGCAAGTAAGCTTTCAATTTGCCACTGGCATCCACCAAGGCCGGATCGGCTTTGGTGGGATCGGGGATAAAACCTTGATCGATCACGCCGCCCAAAGCGGCAACATAGGCCGCAGGTTCCATTTTGCTTTGTTTGGCATAGGTTTCGATCATCCGTTTTAATAACGACGCATCGGCGTACATCAACTCGCCGCCGGTGATTTGCGCGTTTTGTACGGCCGCGATGCTGCTGGGTTGTTGTGCCAATGTGGCCAGATCAACGCCGCCAATTTGTAAACGCAGATTGGCGTTGAACATTTCCGGCAATGCGAGCACCGTTTGCGTTTCGATCAACTGGCCATCGGGCTGATAGGCATAGGCGAATTTAACATCGCCCTTTAGCCGCTGATAGCCAAAGGCTTGCCAAAAAGCGCCGCTGGTTTGTTCGGCCGCCACGGGAAAATCCAAACCCGTCAAGGCGAGTTGCATGCCCTGAGGGATCATGCCAGCATCGCTGGTTTGCAACTTGGCGCTGGCAAAGCGGATTTGATCCTGCAATTCGGGCAGGGTCAGTTGGAAGTCCTTGATCTCGGTTACAAGCTTGTCTGGGCTTTGCGCGAATCGCAAGGCCAGCGAAAATGCTTGTGTATGCGGGGGCGGGTTGGTATTGGCGGGATCGCCGCTGGTCAATACCACTTCTTGGGCGTTAAGCGCAAAATTTTGCGGCTTGCCGTCCGTGGCCAGCACCAAATTGTTAAGCGCCAAGGTTTTGGCCGTAGCACTAAGGTGTTGCGCCGTGGACGTAAAGTTTAAATCGGTCAAGCTATAGGAATTGGTGGTGTTATCAAAGGCGAACAAAAAATTCGCATCGCCCGTCACCACCACATTTTTTTCAGCGTTAACCGGTATATCGCTTAGATATGGCGAGATTTGCAACTCGCTTGCCGTCACCTGTGCATTGGTCAGCCAACCGCTGGACGATTGCACGCTTTGCATTTTGATGGTCTTGGCGCGCAGCACCGTCCGCTCGCCATACCCCAAGGCCGCATCGGTCAAGGTGATTTGCCCGGCGAAGGGGCTGGTTTCAATGCCGCCATAACTCAGCTTGAAATTTGGCTGTAACTGCGCGGCGAATTCGGCCACGGTTTGGCGCAAGCGATGATCCATAAACTGGTGCAAGCCAAGGGCGAGCAGGGCCAAAACGGCCAATCCGGCCAGGACATAAATCGCTTGTTTTAAAATCGGTTGTTTCATAGGCGGGCTCATGGAGGTCATGGTCAGGCTCGTCGTTTGGGGCTGAAAAAATGGTTTGATAAAACGATTATACACCCGGTTGGGGTGCGGCCGAACTAAAAAATCGCCGCAAAATGTTTTTGCAGCGCCTGATCCACAGCCGCGAGCGAAACGTTTTGCCCCAAAGCGGCCAAGGAAGTCACGCCATAATCTTGCAGGCCACAGGGCACGATACCGGAAAAATGCGTCAAATCGGGATTGACGTTTAGGCTGATGCCATGAAAAGCGACGCCGCGCGAAACCCGAATGCCAAGGGCGGCGATTTTCGCTTCGCCGCCAGGTGTATCCACCCACACCCCAATCCGCCCATCGCGGCAAAAACCAGACACGCCGAATTCCGCCAGGGTTTGAATCAGCCAGCGTTCCAACATGCAGACATAATTGCGGATATCGATCTGGCGCGTTTGCAAATCCAGCAGCACATAGGCCACGCGCTGCCCCGGCCCGTGATAGGTGTATTGCCCGCCGCGCCCGGCATCGTAAACCGGAAATTGTTGCGGGTTGAATAAATCCGCCGCCTTGGCGCTGGTGCCTGCCGTAAAGCACGCGGGATGCTCCAACAACCATACCAGCTCACTTGCGCTGCCTGCGCGAATCGCCGCCGCCCGCTGCTGCATGGCCAGCAACGCATCGGGGTAGGGGGTGGGTTTGGATTCAATCGTCCATTGCATGCAGGCAAAATAGGACGGAAAGCATACAGCGTAAAGGAGTTAAAGCGCGAGGGGTTTGGGGTCCTCGTCCTGGTTGAATACCGAGCGCCAAATATAATGGTGCGGTCAAGAGGACTCGAACCTCCACGGGTCTCCCCACAGCGACCTCAACGCTGCGCGTCTACCAATTCCGCCATGACCGCACAGGGTCTAGGTAGCAAATTTATCGGCATTGGGCAATTACGCCCGCATCAATCCAAAATATAATTATTGCATCGCACCGCCTTGGCATTGAGCGGGTGGGACGAATTGGTTAAAATCAATATCTTAAAACAGAAAGCCCGCCCGTGACCAAAGACCTCCGCGAATCCGCCCTGGAATACCATCGTTTTCCCAAACCCGGCAAGCTGGGCGTGGTGGCGACCAAGCCGCTCGAAACCCAGCGTGATTTGTCCCTGGCGTATACGCCGGGCGTGGCGGTGGCGTGCGAGGAAATCGCCCGCGATCCCGAACAAGCTGCCGAATTGACCGGACGGGGTAATTTGGTTGCGGTGATCACCAACGGCACAGCCGTTTTGGGTCTGGGCAATATCGGCCCCAAAGCCGCCAAACCGGTGATGGAAGGCAAGGCGGTCTTGTTCAAAAAATTCGCCGGGATTGATGTGTTCGATCTCGAGGTTGCCGAAACCCGCGTTGCGCAATTTGTCGATATCGTCGCGGCCCTAGAGCCAACATTTGGCGGCATCAATCTCGAGGATATCAAGGCGCCGGAATGTTTTGAAATCGAACGCCAGCTGCGCGAGCGGATGCAAATCCCCGTGTTCCATGACGATCAGCATGGCACCTCCATCGTCGTCTCGGCGGCGATTGTCAATGCGCTGAAACTGGTCGATAAAAAAATCGAAAAAGTAAAGCTGGTTTGCTCGGGCGCGGGTGCGGCCGCTTTGTCGTGTTTGGATTTGCTGTGCCATTTGGGCATGAAAAAAGAAAACATCATGGTCGTCGATATCGCCGGTGTCGTGTACGCCGGGCGGACCGAGGAGATGGATCAATACAAAATCCGCTATGCCCGCGATACCAAGCACCGCACGCTGAGTGATGCGATTGACGGCGCGGATATTTTTCTGGGCCTATCGGTAGGCAAGGTTTTAACCGGGCCGATGGTCAAAAAAATGGCCAAAAATCCGATCATCATGGCGATGGCCAATCCGGTGCCGGAAATCCTGCCCGAAGATGTTTTGGCGGTGCGCAGCGATGCGATCATGGCCACCGGGCGCAGCGATTATCCGAACCAGGTCAATAACGCGCTTTGTTTCCCGTATATTTTCCGGGGTGCTTTGGATGTGGGTGCAACCACCATTAACGACGCCATGAAAATGGCGGCGGTGAATGCAATTGCCGAATTGGCCCAGGTGGAATCATCCGATGTCGCCACCCGCGCCTATGGCGACAAGCCGATGAGCTTTGGCCGCGAGTATTTGATCCCCAAGCAATTTGATCCGCGCTTGATTTTGAAAATCGCCCCGGCAGTGGCCAAGGCGGCGATGGATTCCGGCGTCGCCAAACGGCCAATCGCCGATTTTGAAGCCTACCGCCAGGATTTGTCGCAATTCGTGTTCCGCTCGGGTTTGGTGATGCGGCCGGTGTTTGAAAAAGCCAAAGCGAATTTGCAACGCATCGTCTTCGCCGAAGGGGAGGACGAGCGCGTGCTGCGCGCCGTGCAAGTGGTTTGTGACGAAGCTTTGGCCAAGCCGATTTTGATTGGCCGCCCCGATGTCATCAGAAAACGCGTTGCCAAATCCATGTTGCGGATCGAGGCTGGCAAAGATTTTGAACTGGTGAATCCCGAATCCGATCCCCGTTTTGCAGAATATTGGGCGTTGTACCATCGTTTGTTGGAACGGCGCGGGGTGTCGCCGGAATTGGCGAAAACCGTCGTGCGGACGCGCAACACCGTGATCGCCGCCCTGATGGTCAAGCGCGGCGAGGCGGATGGATTGCTCTGTGGCACGAGCGGCCGGTATCAAAATCATTTGCAGGATTTAACGGATATCGTCGGCCTGGATTACGACGTGCACAGCCCGTCGGCTTTGAACGTGATGGTCTTGAATCGCGGCATTTATTTCCTGTGCGATACCTATGTCAACGATAACCCGACAGCACATGAAATCGCCGAAATGACATTATTGGCGGCTCAGGCCGTGCGGCGTTTTGGCATCGAGCCCAAGGCAGCGTTGTTATCGCACTCTAATTTCGGCAGCTCGGATGCGCCCAGCGCACGCAAAATGCGCGAGGCGTTGTCGCTTGTTCACATGCGCGCGCCATCATTGGAGATCGAGGGAGAGATGCACGCGGATGCCGCCGTATCCGAAGAAATCCGGCAGCGGATTTTCCCCAATTCGCGCCTATCGGGCGCGGCGAATTTATTCGTTATGCCGACCTTGGATGCGGCCAACATCGCCTATAACATGATGAAGGGTTTGGGCGATGGGCTTAGCATCGGGCCGATTTTAATGGGCATGGGGCAAAGCGTGCACATTGTCACGCCATCCATATCCGTGCGCGGGATTGTGAACATGACAGCCATCGCCGCGATCGAGGCGCAGGCGCAAATCCCGCCTAACAAGGTCGTGAATCTAGCCAAGGGTTAGGCACTGTGGTTAAAGGTGCTAGGCTTTTTTACCTTGCCGCATTTCAAATAGCATCAAGCTGATCGCGGCTACGATCAGTGGCAGGAATAAGTAAATAATACGATACAGCAATAACGCGCCGATGATGGTGGGTGTGGCAAAAACACTGCCTAGCATCATCAGCACCACCCAGTCGAACACGCCCAAACCGCCCGGGACGTGGGATAAAATTCCGATGGTGGTTGCCACCACATAAATCACAAATACGTTGAAAAATCCGATCACGTTCGAGTCGGGCAATAACATATACAACACGGCGCTGGCCAGGCACAAATCCACAATCGTAATCAGCAATTGGACAATCGACAGCCGGGCCGACGGCGGTTGGAATTCGATGCCGCGAAAAGTGAACGGCTTGCGCCGGTATTCGACATAAAACACATAACCCAGCAATGCCATAAGGGTAACCGCCCCGATGATGCGGCTGGCCATAATCGGCAAATGATCGATATTGGTCAGGTAGCTGGGCAAAAAAGCCAGCAGAAAGCCGAAAATCGCCATGATGCCAAGCGAATAGGTCAAAACGGCAAAAGTAACGACCTTGGCCACGTCCAGACCGCCCAAGCCCGCGCTGCCATAAACCCGCAACCGCACCGATCCGCCCGTCACCGGTGCCACACCCAAATTTTGGGAAAAGGCGAAGCCCATAAAAGCGGCCTGGAATACCCGCAATTTCGGCATTTTCTTTTGGATATAATAAAGCGCCGAAAAATCATATCCCGCCAGCACCACATAGGACAAAGCCGTCAAGCCGAGGGCGGCATAGATGTGATTGACTGGTACGGCGGTTATGGCGCCATGAAATTCTGCCAGCGTATACCCCTTGAGGGCATCGTATAAAAACGTACCCGCAGCCAAAAACAATACGGCAGCGACGCTTGCCCATATTTTATTGCTATGGCGCTTGAGGAGGCCAAAAATTCGCTGCTGCGGCATGAAGGCTTCGCTTTGTTAAGATATTGTTAATACTACCTGGCGCACTATTAAATAGGTCGCGGGATGGTGTAAAGTAAGAAGGTAAATTTCAACCCACCCAACGGGCATTATGGCACAGACTTATAGCACATTGAATTTCAATTTAGGCGAAACAATTGACATGCTGCGCCAGGCCGTAGCGCAATTCGCTGCCGACAAGATTGCCCCCATTGCCGCTGCGACGGATCACGACAATCTATTCCCCCGGCATTTATGGCCGGAATTCGGTGCGATGGGCCTGCTTGGCATCACCGTACCCGAAGAATATGGCGGCGCGGGCATGGGGTATTTGGCGCATGTCGTGGCGATGGAAGAAATCAGCCGCGCCTCGGCCTCGATCGGTTTGTCTTATGGCGCGCATTCCAATTTGGCCGTAAATCAAATCAATTTGAACGGCACGCACGCGCAAAAGCAAAAATATCTGCCTAAGCTAATTTCCGGCGAACATGTTGGCGCGCTGGCGATGTCGGAGGCGGGTGCTGGATCGGACGTAGTCGGCATGCGCACCGTAGCCGTCAAAAAAGGCGACCGGTATGTATTGAACGGCACCAAGATGTGGATCACCAACGGCCCCGATGCCGAGGTGCTGGTGGTCTACGCCAAGACCGATCCCAATGCGGGATCCAAGGGCATCACGGCTTTTTTAATTGAAAAGGGCATGAAGGGTTTTTCGACGGCGCAGAAATTGGACAAATTGGGCATGCGCGGATCGAATACTTGTGAATTGATTTTTGATAATTGCGAGATCCCTGCCGAAAACATCTTGGGCGCCGAGGGCAGGGGCGTGAATGTATTGATGTCCGGCTTAGACTACGAGCGCGCCGTCTTGGCGGCGGGGCCGCTTGGGATCATGCGCGCATGTTTGGACGTCGTTGTCCCCTATGTCACCCAGCGCGAGCAATTCGGCAAAAAAATCGGCGAGTTCCAATTGATGCAAGGCAAATTGGCCGATATGTATTCGACCTACAGTGCTTGCTGCGCTTATGTTTATGCGGTGGCGGCGGCGTGTGATCGCAAGCAAACCACCCGCAAAGACGCCGCCGGGGCGATTTTATACGCGGCCGAAAAAGCCACCTGGATGGCGGGCGAGGCGATTCAGGCACTGGGCGGTAACGGCTATATCAATGAATATCCGGTCGGCCGTTTATGGCGGGATGCGAAATTATATGAAATCGGTGCGGGCACATCGGAAATCCGGCGCATGTTGATAGGCCGAGAAATTTTTAGTGAAGCAGCCTAAGATTAGGGAATGGGGCATAGGGAATAGGAGAATGACAATGCGTTATTTCATGTTTTTCCTGGTGATCGCAACGCCGGTATGGGCGCAAAATTCCCAACCGGTATGGAACACGGAATATGGCGCGGAGCGTCAAAAGGCCGCCAACGAGCAGCGTTTGGCCACCACCGCGCCAGGGAATAAAAATTCCCTACCGCCGCGTCCCACCGGCCGCTCGCAGCCGCCTTTTGTGCAGCAAAAATCCCAGGGCAACGTCCAAGGCGCTTGGTCGCGGCAATGGACGCCGATTCAGAATTTGACGGGTTTTAGCCAGGGACAAGCGCAGCAATTCATTCAGGGCGTGCGCGAGAATTACGCCCAAGGCAGCAAAGAAACCCTGGCCAATGCCCGCGACTGGGCCTTGATCCTGGGTAGCACCGGCCTTGTCGGTGACGTCACCGCTACTGGTAAGGATTGGTTTCAATATGTGTCGCAGGATTTGCCCGGCGCTTTGATGTCGCAAGACCCCAAACTGATGGGCAGCACCAGCTTGATGGGCGGCGGCCTGGGGGCGATGGGTTATCCCGGTGCGGCTATTCCAGGCGAGTAAAGTAAGTACCAAGTTCTAAGTTCTAAGTTCTAAGTTCTAAGTTCAAAGGATTTCCCATGACTTCGGTTTACATCACCGCTGCGGCGCGCACGCCGCTGGGCGCATTTCAAGGCGAGTTGTCTGCCCTCACTGCGCCGCAATTGGGCAGTGCCGCGATCAACGCCGTCATTGAACGCAGCGGCCTTGCGCCCGCACATATCGATGAGGCCTATATGGGCTGTGTCCTGCAAGCGGGATTGGGCCAGGCGCCCGCGCGCCAAGCGGCTTTGGGCGCGGGTTTGTCAAACTCCGTGCCATGTACGACCGTGCACAAAGTTTGCGGCTCGGGCTTGAAATCCGTGATGCTGGCTTATGATTCGATTATGGCCGGGCAAAATGCCACCCTGGTGGCAGGCGGGATGGAATCCATGAGCAATGCGCCGTATTTGCTGGCCAAAGCGCGAAGCGGGCTGCGCATCGGCCACGGCGAGGTCAAGGATCATATGTTCCTGGACGGGCTAGAAGACGCTTATGATCGCGGTAAGTTGATGGGACAATTCGCCGAGGATTGCGCCGAGCATTATCAATTCACCCGCCAAGCCCAAGACGAATTCGCCATTCAATCCACCACCCGCGCGCAGGCGGCAATCAAAGCCGGCGAATTTGGCCGTGAAATCGTCCCCATCGTCATCAAACAGAAATCCGGCGATGTGACGATCCTGCATGACGAACAGCCGGGCAAGGCCAAGCTGGATAAAATCCCAACCCTCAAACCCGCTTTTCGCGATGGCGGCACGGTGACGGCCGCTAATTCCAGCTCGATTTCCGATGGCGCGGCGGCGTTATTGATCGCGGGCGAGGGTGCGGTTAAAACGCACAGCCTCAGACCCATAGCGCGGATCGTGGCGCATGCCAGTCACGCGCAAGAGCCAAAATGGTTTTCAACCGCCCCCATTGGTGCCATGCAAAAATGCGCCGCCAAAGCAGGTTGGGACATGGGTCAGATTGATCTGTTTGAAATCAACGAAGCCTTTGCGGTGGTGACTATGGCCGCGATAAGGGATCTGCGCCTGGATGCAGGCCGGGTGAATATTCGCGGCGGGGCCTGTGCCTTGGGCCATCCGATCGGCGCATCGGGGGCGCGCATACTGGTTACCTTGATTCACGCCTTACAAGACCGGGGATTAAAACGCGGTATGGCCAGTTTGTGCATCGGCGGCGGCGAAGCGGTGGCATTAGCCATAGAGGTTTAAGCCAAAATCTTTAATTCGGTGGTGGCGGGGCGGTGATCAAGTCTTCGCTTGGCTTAAGAACGCCCGAGTTCTCGTCATTTAATTTCGGATCGACTGCTAAGGTTTCTTGGCCCGTTGGTTCAGTATCAGGCGGCGGGGCATTTGGATCCAGCATCGGATCGGGTGTAGCCGGTATTGTGCCCTTGGCGATGCCGACGCAGGCGGTGATCGTGCCTTGGTAGCCGAGATAAGAATAGCTGTATCGACCGGCATTAAAATCGTTGATGCAAGTCATGAAAAAATTCTGGTCAGGAAATGTAAACGCGTCATTGCCGGTACAAGATTTCATTTGCGCGACATAGCCCGGCGGGTTGGTAAACTTCCAATAGCCATAGGCGCCTTCACAAGCATTTAAAATTTCCTGTACAGGTTCGACATAAGTCGGATTCCCCGTACAGCTGCGCATATTGGTCAAATACAGCGGGTAGTTGGCCGTCATCATACTGCGATAAGAATTGCGGCAGGATACGACCAGCGGATCGTTCATATAGCCATCGCAGTTAGGCAAGCCGTCATATGCTGAATCAAATCCCTTTGGATTTATGGAGTCATCGCCGTCTTTGCCGCCGCCGGTAGTGCCTTTTCCGGACGTCGTGCCCCCAGACTTGTTGGGTTTAACTTCATACAAGCTGTTGGCAGGGTCATATGTCAGCATAACATATTGACCACTATCTCGATACGGATTACAGCCTGCGCTGTCGTCTACGTCACCGTTATCTGGATAAAGATTGCGCGGGTAAGTGGCCACTATCTTTTGTTGTGCCGGGTCCCAATTCATCGCCCATTGGATAGAATTTGACGATGGAATCGCCTGGCTAAAATAATTGGATTGCGATTGTATATACAACGACACCCACAGGCGTATGGCATCGTAATTGAACAGCGCGCTAAAGGCAGGCATAAAGTCGAAGCATTTGACTTTGGTGCCGCCATCCGTGCCAACCATCAATCCGTCGGTGCAACCGCTGCTGCTATTGGCGGTAAGGTATTTAAAGGCGCTGTTGTTGCCCGTAGTAGGAGGCAGATCCTTCAAGCAAATAAATTTATTGGCTTCGGGCGAATAGCCCTGCATGCCATAGGCATTGTCTTTTTCACAGGCGGAAATCTTGCCCCAGTTTTGGTCGCTCGGTTTAGCACCCTCACAAACAAAGGAAAGTCCGACTTTCTCGCCCGGCAGCCAAACTAGGCGTTTGTCAGCGGGGCACAAGGGGGCGCTGGTATTGTTGACTTTTCTGCTAAGGCCGATCTCGCTAACGTCTGCGCAAGTGTATCCGCCGTTGGGCAATAGGACCAGCGCGCCGCCACCGACATAAGTGCCGTCTGACGAATTCAAGCTGGGAGTAGGGCAAGCAGCAGCGTTGGCAGGAACAACCGGCGCGCGATCCGTAAGCGCGCTTGCCGCATTCATGTCGGGTTCCAAATATTCTTCGGCGAAGTAGAGGGATGACACGGTTCCATCCTGATTTTGCCGCACTACCAAGGCTTGCATGTTTTTCAACTGCACCGCCGCGCATTCAAGGCCGGTCTTGCCGTTGCCCGCTAACGTCAGCGGCGAGTTTGACGCAGCGCAGCCCAGGCTTGATTCATCATTCAGTGACATCGAAGCAATGGTAGCCTTGCAAGTATATGTCATATTGTTGTCCGCACCCATTTCCAGCGCCAAGGTTTGCCCGGGTTGGCATTGTCCTGGCAAGCGGCCCTGTTCGGCTGTGTTGCTGCGGAACATGCCCATGGCTTGGTCAACAGTGACTTTTAACACTTTGACGTCATCTGCGGCAAAACTTTGTACGTTTGGATTCAGGTTAGCGCAATCTATGCGCAGATCTGCGCGTTGTTCAGTATAGTAAATTATAAACTGCGGAGGCGTTGTTCCGCCCGAGGACACCGGGATAACGCCATCAGGTACAATATTGTTTGATGCATCAATGTTATTCGCGGCATAAGTGTATGCGCAATAACCAATATATCTTCTGTCTAATTCGCTCACGGAATTTACCAGGCTGGTATTAAGGTAGCCAATCGAGCTGGTGAGTTGAATCTTTCCTAAACGAACGCCACGATCATTTTCCATTGCCGGCGGTTGCAAAAAGAATTGATCCGGGTTTTTTGAATTGGCGATATAGGTGCTTTTGCTGACGATATTCTTTGCTAGCACCATCAACGAGTCTTCGGTAGCGTTTTCGCGGGCGATGCCTTGCAATTGTTTCATGCTAAGAATGTTTGGGCGGATCACTACGCTTAGTAACAAGCTGACGATCACCACCAACAGCAATATGGATGACACCGCCACGCCGCGCTGGTTTTTATTGTGGACGGTATGGCCAATCATGTTTGATTTTACGGTTATTCTGGGCATGTTAACCCCACATTCGATCCTTGCGGATTGCAACGGTCGACGAAAGTGCATCTGAATCTTTTATTCTCACGATCCCAAGTCAATGCGCCGGGGCCACGGTTTAAACGCGGATCGGGATCCGGAGGGCAAGCGCTACCTGGCATCGCGAACGCAAATGCCTCCATGATATCGATACATTCCACCCGGTTGGCGCCATTCAGCGAGTAGGGCATAACGCGCATGACTTGGCCTTTGGGGCAATTATCTTTGAAATGAATGGCCTGATCCAACTCTGCGCCTGCGGCCATTTGCGGATCGTTCAAGATAAAGCAGCCCAGGCCTTTGCCCGGCAAATAACCAGCACGGAAACCTGGGGCGCATAACGGGTATTCGCCCCCGACGGTACCTCTGCCAAAAACCATGCCATTGGCATAAAACGGGACAGCGCGCTCATCGCCTTGGATAGTCACGACGCCTAAAGCTATAGACATCTCCATTTCACCGATAAATAGATCGGAGAAGTTGCCTGAAGCCGGATCGAAAACCCCATTTCTTTGCGGGTAAAGTTTGGCGCAGGTATATTTGCCGTCCAGCGTCAGCGCGGCAATTTCTCCATAAAAGCAGAAGCCGGGCACAGTTTGGGCGACCGGGGTATCCCCAGGTTGACAAGTGTAACGGGTTTGATAAGGCGTGGTGCGGCTGCGGTTTTCGGAAATAGCTCTGGAAAGGCGGCCGGTGGCCCAGACCATGGTGCTCGTGTCGGCGCAAGGCGGCTTGCCGAATGCCAGCCGCGCATCATAGACGGCGGATAAATTACCATCATTGTTCAAGATAGAGCCAAAGCGCGATTGATTGGTCGGGCTGATCGACGGCAGGCATTCCAGGCGCGACGCTGCTTTTCCGTCCTTGTCGGTATAGTTTTTGATCGCGATGCTGCTACCCGCCGGGCAATCTCTGAGGGCGTCATTGGCGCCAGTAATATTGAAAGTTTTAATGTCGGAATCTACGCAAGTCCATTTTTTCTCGGCTCCATCCCATTGCAGGGTGGTAAATTTTTGCGTGCCGTCGGCATTGTTGACGAGGCCGCAGCTGGGGATGTCCCCCGCGCCCTCGACCGTTTGCTGGTAATTCTGGCCGCTGACTTGTGCAACCGTCGCATACGCTACGACATCGTCACCGCGCGCTAATCCATCGCGCACGTCGCTCATATAGGTCTCAAATTCTCCATTCGCACCCGGTGCAATCAAGGCGAAGGAAATATCATTAGGTGCAGGTACGCCGGTTTTGTCGGATATTATATAACCCTTTGCCGGAGCGGGCGTGCTGGCGGTGGCCCGATAATAAAACGGTGCATATAAAACATCCCTGGTACGGCGGAAATTATAGCCGCTGGGCAAAAAACCCGCCGCCTCGGTCACCTTCTGGGTCCAAATTTCAGCATTGGCAGTCACCGATGGTTTATCGCCAATTCCCCCTGCGTCCGAAGCCATGTTAGGGGCTGCAATCACGGCCCCTTGGACGTTGACGCTGGTTTCGATCAAATCTTTGGCCATGCGTTCCAACTGTACCTTGGTCTGGACCGATTTTTGGGTATTGGCGGTGGCGCCGATGGTTTTGGTAAAACCCCACGCCGTATACATCGCCATCAACCCGGCGGCAAAGGCGATTAACAGCCCGCCGCCGATAAATCCGCGGCTGGAGAAATTATTTTTTGTCGAGGTGTGGTGGCGCGTTTTCATGCCTATCTCTCCACACAGATGAATTTGTTGTCGCTGCGATCCCAGCCCAACATTTGGGTTCGAGTGCAACTTTGCACGGGCATAATGCTAAGCAGGAAATTTTGTGGGTTCATGCATTTCAGCCTGCCATTAAGATAGCTGATGTATTCGCCCTGATCACAGGCCTGGCCTTGTCTTGCGACGCCGAAATCATAAAAATAAAAATCATCAGACGCTTGCAGGTTGATGTAAAATTGATCGTATTGCTGTGGCGTAAAGCAATTGGTGACCATCGGTTCGCCGCTGCGTTGGGTCAGGACGATGTAGTTGCCATCCGCGCATGCATAGTTGGATTCGGGCGGTCGGGCGAAATTGGCCGCCAGAATGGACGAACCGCAATTCAACTCGCCTCTTTCTGCATTGTAATTCGGCGAACCGTTGTTCTGGCATAACAGTGCCCGTTTCGTGCCGAAAACGGCAATGGTGTTCGGGTCGACCAGGTATCCACGTTCGTAATACATGCCGATGGTGTGATCGATGCCATACAAATCAGACAAATCGTCAACGACGATATCAGCGGGTAAAATGCGTTTGACCGTCATGCATTGCATGCGCCCATCCCGGGCCAGGTAAAATACTGGTCGCACCGAACCTGCGGGGCTTTGCAAGATGGTGTTGCTGCAATTGCCCTGGGTTGTTTTGTATTGCCGAATTAGTGTCGCGGGGCTGGCCACGCCTGCGGGCATATTGCTTAGCTGCGCTTCGGGATAAAGCTTGGTGCAGGTAACTTTGCGGTCATTTAACATAGCCATGGGGCCCGTGCTGGCAACGAATTCGACCCTGGTTGGGGTATAGCCATAAGGGCAGAATGGCGCGGCGATGACATCCATCTGCACCAATTGCTGCGCGCCAGCGGGATTGTTCAATTCTGTAACCGAGCGACAGGCGAGAGTGCCATCGCCTTGCAGTATCAAACGGTCGCCGGAATTGCATTTGGGCAAATCCTGGCTGACGAATTTTTGCAGGTCATCGGCGCATTCCCAAGTGGCTTGGGATTGCGCGTTGTCCCATTTCAGCTGCAAATACGAATCCTTGCCGCATTCGGGCACATCCTTGACTAGGGCCAGGCGTTTTTTCAACTGCGCCGCTACCAGTTCGCCGTATTTCACAACATGCACAAAATCCCCGCCGGGTGGTGTTGGAATATTCCCCAAAGCATAAGAAACGTAATCGTCACAATTTGCCCCTACTGGAGCTTGTCCATTTTTACCGCTGACAATAATAAATACGGGTTGGTTGATAAATCTTTGGCTGTCGTTTGCATTCGTGCCTAACAAGAAATAGTTCTTATATGGATCAGCAGTGATTTGTGGCCATTGGGTATCCGGGGCGCTATTATCAAATAGCTTTACCGAGCATATTCGAAAAAAATTGCCAGCGGCATCGGACTGTAATGCTTCGGGTATTTGATTGGCAGGTAAATAGCCCAATCCGCTGATGGTGTCGGGTCCTTGGGCGCCGCTGGCGACATATGTTGGTATCATCTGTCCCGCACCGCCTGTTGTGGGGTTTGAGCCAACAATACTTCCAGCGCTTGTGCCGATGCTTTGCGCTTGGGCCAGGATCCCGGCGCTGACCCCGGTCGTTAACTGCGTCGAATTTGGCTGCTGCTGAAGTGGAGTATAATATTGTGGCACAACTTCGAGGATGCCGTCACCGTTACCGTTATTTTCATTGTCAGTGGCCAAATTGTCGATAACATATTCGGCCAATTTTTTGGCGCGGGCATCGGTGTTCATTCGGGTTTGCGCTTGTTCGACCCGTTCGGATGTGCGCACCACCATGGTCACGATACCGCCAATGGCCATCAATACCACCAACATCCCTGCCATCAGCAAGTTGGTAAATCCGGCATTGGTACGATTCATAATCAAACTATTTCACCCTTGTTCACTAGCTTTCGTCCCGACCTAGGTCACTTTGCCTTATCTGTCATCCCGACCGAGGCCGCTTTCCTGACTGTCATTCCCGCGCAGGCGGGAATCCATTTTTAAAATGGATCCCCGACAAATGCGGGGCATTTTCGGGGATGACATATATTTCTGCGTCATTGCGAGCCGTAGCCGAAGCAATCCATTTTGAACGTCTTATGGATTGGCTGTCTTCGCTGCAGCTTCAGCAAGCCATGCCACGGCCTTTTGGGCCTCGCGCTGACGTTAAAAATTGTAAAACGATACTTTCCCCTGCCTACCATTGTGCGCGGGATGGGTTAAAACCCGGTAAAGCTTGCTTTAAATACATTGGAATATTGTTTCAAACCGTGCGCAAAAATGGTAATTTCCATTTAAACCATTCTGCTTGTTTTTCGGATACAGATCCGATATATTGGCACAAATTTAATCAAAGAGGTTTTTCATGCTATTACGTTCTATTGTTGCTCCGTTAGCTGCTGCCGCAAGTTTTTTGAGCGTTGCTAACGCTCGTGCCGATTTTGTGCAAATCGAAGCGCCCACCAATTCGTCTTTTACCAATCCGCTAAGTGTGACTGGCTCCGGGCAATTGGGGCAATTTAACGGCACCTGGGTGCCCGGCGATGTCAATAGCGCTATTTCGGTGTTTTTACATAACAATACGACGACTATTACCAACCCGGCGCAAATCCAGTTCGGTTCCAGCGCAGTCAATGGCTTTACGGTGTTTTTCGCCGATGGCAACCCATTATCGCCCAATTATGGGGTGCCGGTAGCCTATGCCAACATGAACGCCACATTTAACACCGTTTCATTGAACGATCCGTTATTTGCATCTTTGACCACAGCGCCAATCCAATCATTGTTGCTAGTCTTTACGACGCCTGGTTCGTTTTTGCGTAACTCTTCCAATTTGGCTTTTGATGGGTTG
>Ga0315901_10000711_pt1 | contig 48803 bp, 28 predicted proteins | sample LakEriMetagenome_10_FD_203761 | JGI IMG/M metagenome (GOLD analysis project Ga0315901, IMG submission 203761) | Freshwater fungal communities from buoy surface, Lake Erie, Ohio, United States - Buoy 2 MA116 | ecosystem: Environmental > Aquatic > Freshwater > Lake | place: USA: Lake Erie, Ohio...
CCACAATGATTAACCCGAGATTACGGAATGGCAGAAATAAGGCGGAGCGTGCGCCAAGTATCAGCTGATGTTTGTTGTTGTATAAGTTGTTCCATATCTCTACACGTTCTTGCTGATTAAAACGAGAGTGGTATATGCCTATCGTATTTCCGAAATAACTTTTTAGGCGGGTGGTAATTTGGGTGGTGAGTGCAATTTCCGGGAGCAGATATAAGACCTGCTTTCCTTCGGCGAGGGTGTTTTCAATAAGTTTGATATAAATATTGGTTTTGCCGCTACCGGTAACACCCTGCAACAGGACTATCGGTTTGTGTTTCCATTGTTGCTCGATTTGTGCCATTGCGGCTTCCTGTATGGCACTCAGGTTAAACGAACTCAGTATGCTCTCCTCCAGTGAATCCGTTCTGCCTACAATACGTTCCTCCGTAGTGAAAATTCCTTTTTTACATAGTGCGTGAATGATGGATGCATCAATTTGATATTGTTGAATGAAGGTGCGGCGTTGTATGCTTCGTGAGGCAGACCGAAGCGGATGGGTATGCTGCCAATAGGCAAGCACGGCGGCCTGTTGTTTAGGTGCACGTTCCAATTCATCCAATAATTGTTTGAACTGATCGTCGGCAAGAAACTTATCGTGAATTTGTATATACGTTTCTGTTTTTGGCTTAAAGCGCTCAATAAGTTCTTCGCGAATCAGGATAACCTGTTTGCGAATGAGCGATTGAACAATCGGATAAACGGATTTAAGTTGCAGCAATTTGGATAAGTCATCCAAGGTAAGTTCGTGCTGAACGTCCAAAGCCTCAGCGACCAAAAATTCCCTGTCGTTCAGCGAGGTATAGTCGCGATCAAATGCCGGGTTTAGTATTATACGAGACTCACTTTGCAATTTTAATCCGGCCGGTAATGCAGCATCCATAATTTCACCTATGGTGCAACAGTAGTAATTGGCCATCCAATCCCAAAAAACAAATTGTTGTTCATACACAACCGGTGTGTCGTCGAGTACCGATAAAATGAACTTAACATCCATATCCTTAGGCCGTTCCTTTACAATACCCCGTATGATGCCGGCATATATTTTTTTTCGCCCGAATTGAACTTCAACACGCACCCCGGGCAGGGCAGCCGATTCCAGATCTGAAGGAACGGCATACGTAAAGGTGCCCGGCAGGGCCAGAGGCAGAATGACATCAACAAAGCAGGTAGGCTCGAACACGGTAATAGAATCGAGCACTAAATTAAGCAACTACTTTTTCCTGGAATTTTTCTTTATTTCTTCAAGTAGTGCACGATTAGATTCTTCTTGATCTTTACGGATCAACGTGTAGGAACCCTGAAATTTTCTGGCCATTTCCCTGAGGCCTTTCTGTGCATCTTTATTTTTACCAAACCCGATAACCAGAACGGTTAACGGTTTATTGTTGGCAGTTCCATCCCTGAAAAGATTCAAGTCTTTTTCTGTTAACGAGAACGAACCATCTGTTGCAATAATCAACTGATTATTTCCGTCAGTAATATAATTGTCGATTACCACATCGTGAGCAAGTTGAAGACCTTTGTCGGCACTGGTGGAACCTCCGGCAACGAGCGATTCAATTAATGCGGATAATTCATCTTTTTGGGTAACGGGTTTACTCGGACAGATCACCTTAGCATTCGAGGCATAGGTTATTACCGACACGCGGTCAACAGGCCTTAACTCAGCAATCAGCGTTTGCATCGATTGCTTTAATAAGGGTAAGCGGTCTGATAAACTCATTGATGAGCTTACATCAATTAAAAAAACAATATTGTTGAACGCATATTGTTCTATTGGTAATTCAGTGGATGAAAGTGAGGATGAGGGATTTATCGTGGTATCGGTTATTGGATTTTGTGATGTTGTTGTCGTGATATTCTCATTTTTTATCAGAGGAATCAGTTTACACGTAATGGTTCGGGTTTGTCTGTTTATATAATACTGCACGATTCGGCTTTGGTAGCCATTCGCGGCTATTTGATATTGATATAAACCCGGTTTAAGGCTATACGAAACATAGCCCTGCTGATTCGTATGTAAATCAAAGGCAATGCGATTACCATAATATTGTTGAATTGTAGCCTGAGCTATGGGGGCCTGAGTAAACGAGTCGATAACGTTTATTTTAAGATCGCACATCATGATATTGATGCCGGCCTCGTCATTAAAGGAGTAACAATTTAAGGTAGGGTCATTATCAATTTTTTTTATGGTTCCTTTTAACGAGACGATTCGAGGCTCATAACTATCGCTGAAATACAGTTTGATAGATTCATCAAAACGCCCTTCTTTTGGTGGTGTGTAAATTATTTTTAATGTATCGGACTGACCGCCAAGTAGCGCTTTGCCGGGTTTACGGTAGGAAATAAATGGAGACCCTTCAATTTTCAGTAAATAAATTGGTTGACTGCCATTATTCTTATAGGCGTATGTAGCAAATAACTGACCGGCTATATCAACTGTTCCAAAATCATATTGATTGGGTTTAATGAGTACCTGTGCATTGGCAGTCATGCAGATCATAAGTAGAATAAACAATGAATACATACGGCTCATCTAACGACGATTATTAGGGTACATGATATATCAAAGAGGTGTTTTTTCTTAACAACAACAAAATTAGCACGCTATTTGGCATAGGGTATTATAAATTTAGCGCATATGAAATCATACGTACTCCTTTTAATCTCGTTTTTACTTTGTGTTTTTACGGCCTGTAACATTGCCGAACAAGCACTGAATCACGGTGATTATGACATTGCAATGATGAAGGCGGCTAAAAAGTTGTCGAAGGATAAACAAAGCGGACATTATGCTTCCATTATGAATCAGGCGTATATGAAATTGTATGAGGAAGACATGAACACCATCCAATTCCATCGTAAACAGGGACTGCCTGAGGGTAAGCCTGTTGTTTATGATGCGATGAATGAAATACGTAATCGATATAACAGCATAAAATATCTCTTGCCTTTGGGTGGGTATACCTTCCCTGTAGTTAGTGATGAGGATTTAATTGCTGCAAAAAATGAAGCGGCTGAATATCTTCTAGCACGGTCTGCGCAACTCTTAAAATCGGGTAGTAAGCCCAACGCACGAGCGGCCTATAATCTGTTACAGGAGCTCAGGTCGATGTATCCGGCTTTTAAAAATGCATCTGAACTGGAACAGCAAGCACTTTATATGGGCAGTAACTATGTGCTTATGCAGATGAGCGCTCCTGATAATGTGATCATGCCCGCGGACTTTCAGCAACGATTACTCTCCATTAATGTACAGGAATTAAATAGCCACTGGATGTATTTTACTTCAGCCTACGACTCAACATTACGTTACGATTATAATATCATTGTAAAGCTGGTAAATATTTCTGTTTCACCGGAACAGCTTATTGTGAATAATTATGCTGAAAATGCTCAGGTTGAGGACGGCTTTGATTATGTGCTCGACGCAAAGGGTAATGTGATGAAAGATTCTTTAGGAAATGATATTAAGAAAAAACGATATAGAACGATCACATGCCTGGTGTCGGAACGCAGGCTTCACAAAGAAGCCAGCGTAGGCGGTTTTGTAGATATATATCATACACAAACCAAACAACTGTTGCGTTCCATACCGCTGAGCACTATGGTTACGTTTGATGCAATTACGGCGGTGGCAAATGGTGATTTGAATGCTTTGACGCCAAGAACCCGTCAATTAATACAAACGCCACCGGCTCCGGTTCCCAATGATTTTGTTATGTTATATGATGCGGCAGAACGATTAAAGCCAATCATTTTGGATGCGGTTAGACAAAATAGACATTTATTTAACTAGCCAGATAGTGCATCGTGGAGCAGTTGTCTGTTCTCAGAACCGAAATAGCCTGCTGTTGAATTTCTGAAGCGGTTACCGAAAGGTATTGCTGTTTTTCCTGATTGATTAGATCAGCATCACCCAATAATTCGGAGTAGGCAAGTCCCATAGTTCGATTGAGCAACTCGGTTTCACCAAACTCCATTTGAGATTCGATGCGGTTTTTTACTTTTTGCAATTCATCGGTTGTGATTTGCTCCCGGATAACTTTATTAAGTTCAATCTGAATGGCTTCCTCCGCCTGTTCGGTACTTATGCCCTGAGCCAGCTTTCCTTCCACTACGAGCAGACCGGGATCGATACTGCCGGTGATATATGCCGATATCTCCGAGAAGATCTTTTTTTCTTTTACTAGTGGATGAAATAAGCGGGATGAGCGGCCGGCTGAGAGCACATCGCTTAATAAATCGGCGGCAAAATAGTGATCATCATATCGTGCGGGCATGTGATAGGCTTTATAGATTGCTGTAACCGGAACATCGGCCTTTACTTCCAGGTAACGTGCGGATGTTTGTACGGGTTCTTTGGGTATTAATGTTTTATCGGGTGTAGACCCCGGAGCGATATTACCAAACCATTTGTTGGCAAGCGCAAAGCCCTCCTCGGCGCCGATATGGCCGGCCAGAACCAGTATGGCATTATTGGGCCTGTAGTAGGTATAGAAAAATTCTTCTACGTCCCGGAGCGAGGCCTCCTCAATATGTTTCAATTCTTTTCCGATGGTAGGCCATTGATATGGATGCGTTGTGTAAGCCAGCGCACGCAGTTTGTGCCATACATCGCCATAGGGTTGATTGAGGTAGTGTTCCTTAAATTCTTCACTGACTACTTTACGTTGCACGTCGAGTGCCGCATTAAAGTTCAATTTATTCATACGGTCCGATTCAAGCCAGAGCGCTGTTTCGATATTTTCGGCAGGAATCGTTTCGTAATAGTTGGTAATGTCGGTTGATGTAAAGGCATTATTTTCTGCACCGGCCAGTTGAAGCGGTTCATCGAACACGGGCACATGCTCGGATCCGCCAAACATCAGGTGCTCAAAGAGGTGCGCAAAGCCGGTGCGCTCCGGATGTTCATCCCGAGAACCTACATTATATAATATGTTTACTGCGACTAAAGGTGTGGAATGATCTTCATGGATAATTACTTTGAGACCATTGGGGAGCGTATGTTTTTTAAAGGAGATCATGAGCGTTTATTCTTCACAAAAGTGCGACTGAATTTTTTATTTGCAGGTACGACTTATTTTTACCCTAATGATAAATGATATGAAATACAAACACACGGTAGCGGAGCGATTTTTACGTTACGTTCAGATCGATACGCAGAGCGATCCTCAGTCGGATACCTTTCCAACTACAGAAAAACAAAAAAATCTATCACGAATACTTGTAGATGAGTTAAAGGCTATGGGTATTACCAATGCTCATATGGATGAATTTGGTTATGTATATGCTTCGATAGCATCAAATACAACAAAATCTGTTCCTGCTATTGCCTTTTGCGCACACGTTGATACCTCACCGGATTGCAGTGGTAAGGATGTGAAACCAATTATGCATAAAAATTATCAGGGACAGGATCTGGTTCTGCCGGATGATACCACACAGGTTATTCGCTGTGCAGACTATCCCTATCTGAATCAGCTCCTGGGCCACGATATTATTACGGCATCCGGCCTAACACTTCTTGGGTCCGATGATAAAGCAGGCGTTGCTGAAATCATGGATGCCGCTAATTATCTGATGTGTCATCCTGAGGTCAAACATGGTCAGGTTGCCTTGGTATTCACACCGGACGAAGAAGTAGGCAAGGGGACAGCAAAAATTGATCTGGAAAAGATAGGTGCCCGTTATGGCTATACGCTGGATGGTGGGGAAGCGGGTGTACTTGAGGATGAGACGTTTAGTGCTGATGCTGTAACTATTTCTATCCATGGCATTATTGCCCATCCGGGATATGCCAAGGGTAAACTGGTCAATGCCCTGAAAATAGCAGGCGAATTGTTGGCCATGTTACCAAAAGATATATTGAGCCCGGAGACTACTTCGGGCCGTGAGGGATTTATTCATCCCGTTCGTGTAGAGGGTGTTGCTGAACAATGTACGATTCAATTTATCATTCGCGATTTTGAAACGACAAAACTTTCTGAAAAAGAACAACTACTAAAAACCCTTGCGGAGCAGGTGGTTTCGAAATATCCGGGCTCAGGATTTTCTTTCAGCATTACTGAACAATACCGAAATATGAAAGACGTGTTGGATAAGGAGCCGCATGTTGTACAGTATGCCGAAGAGGCCATCACCCGAGTAGGATTGGTGTGCCGGCGCGAGCATATACGTGGCGGTACCGACGGCAGCAAACTATCTTTCATGGGGTTACCTTGTCCGAATATTTTTGCGGGAGAGCAGGCCATTCATAGTAAACACGAATTTATTTCTGTTCAGGATATGAATAAGGCCGTAGATACGATAATTGAGTTGGTGAAAATATGGGAAGAGCGCGGCGGTACTAAAATTTAAAACCTATAGTAAATCCGGCTCTCAGGTTGCTGTTTTGTAAAACTGAAAAAACATCCACTGCTGATAAGGGACTGTTGTTGGCCCTGAAAAGATCATAGTTCATATTCTTGTCGTTAAACTGGAATGAACCGGAACTGCTTACAATCTGTGTGCCCAGATACACATCAAAAACTATTCTGGAGGTAGCATTTGAAACAGCTCCGAGCATAAGACCACCACTGTTAGATGTTTCAGTGTAGGTGTTATCAAAGTTAACCGGAGTGTAGAGGCCAGTATTGGGTTCGTAGATACTATTTTCTGATAAATCATTTTCTGACCGAAACGAACGGTATCTGTAATAGGCAGAAAAGTAAGCATTCATTTTTAGCTTTTTGTTCTGATGGATATAAAAACGAATGGAAGGTGTTATGATTACGGAATTCACAGCACGACTATTGTTGCCGGAGAGGCCACCCGATGCTGCACTGTTATTTTTTGTTCTAAATGAGCCCTCCAGCATTAGCGAGGTATTGCCATTCAGGAAGCGTTCATAACTGAATGTAGGATAGCTGAACAGCGCATTAAGCAGATTCATACGAACTACATTTTTATAAGCACCATCCTGAGTAAAATCCATTCCGGCCTTTACTTTCTGTGGTTGTCCCTGAGCGAATGATTCAAGCGTAAGCATCGTGGCAGAAATCAGGATGAAGAAGGTTAATTTGTATTGTGGCATAAAAACTATTTAGTGCAAGTTAATAAGAATGTCGGATAAATTAATTTGCCGGTAGAGTGAAATCAATTAACATTTTAGAAATATTGAGTTAACAATTCAATAACATCTGAAGGATACGTTTGGCGGCGATGAAAATAATTAATTGGTTAATACTGCTTGGTATTATGGTATCGTGCGTTAAAGAACGAATAATTCCACCACCCGAAAAAGGCCCCATTAAGCTTTTTGTGAATGAATTGCAGTCCTCCGGGTCGGTATTGCTTAATGAGAGCGGAGTGGCAAGCGACTGGATCGAATTGTATAATGACTCTGAGGATACATTCCGTACCAACGGACTGACGTTCTTTATATCAGATAGTTTAGGTTATCTGCCAAAAGATACCCTCCCCGATTTTACTATAAACCCAAAAAGCCACCTGATTATTTATTGTGATGGTGAAGGCTATTTGGGCACTCAGATACACACGAATTTTAAATTAAGTTCGGCAGGTGAACATGTTGCAATCTCGTATGTAGATGCTCAGAATAATACGGTGATCATAGACTCCAGAGTATTTGGAGCCATACCGTCCGGAAAGAGTGAGTCGCGTGTGCCCGATGGTAGTTACAATTGGAGCATTACTGATCCTACACCGGGTAATCCTAATTAATCCTATACCATACTCATGACACTCTATTTTAATTTACTGGTTATGATCGCATGTTTGCTATCACGTCCGGTATCGAAACGTGATGCGGTTCCTGTAATCAGGCATCATTCAAAAACGTCCTTGTCTATTTCTGAACCTTCAGATATTGCATTCGATAATAATCAATATTTTATTGTCAGTGATCGAGGTACCGTATATAAAACGGATCTCAACGGCAAGGTGCTTGCTAAATCGGTTTACCAGGGCGTGGATTATGAATCGGTTTGTGTCGCCGGATCATCGGTTGTTGTTGTAGATGAACGGGTTCGTATGGTACATTACTTCGATAAACAAACGCTGGAGCGCACCCGAAGCAGATCGGTACCATACAATGCCGCCGCTAACAGAGGAGTTGAGGCATTAGTTTATATGCCGGATCAAAAGTTGTTTTACCTCTTTACCGAGAAGGATCCATCATCGTGTTTAATTTTTGATGAGCACTGGCAACAACAAGACCAAGTTATTATAGATGGTATTTCGGATATATCCGGTGCGTGTTACCACAATAACACCCTGTGGATTCTTTCTGATGAAGAGTCCGCTGTTTTTACTCTCGACAAGACGAATTACAAACTCGAAAAAAAATATCGGTTGAATCTGATTAACCCCGAAGGTATATGCGTTAGCAATACCGGATTGTTTACTATTTGCAGTGACGATATGCAAACGCTATTTAATTATTAATCATCGTGGACATGAAAAAAATTCTATTTAGCATTAGCTTATTATTAGTTTCCCTTTCCTCAATGGCACAGTTCAGTGTTTCAAAAGGAAAAGACAATTTTCAGATTAGTCTCAGATCTTGCACATTTTATAATAACAGATTGTATTTGCCTGAAGCTATAGATCTCAAGAAAGACCGTATTCGCTTACGGGATATGCAGGCCGAATTCAAAGCACGATTCAGTAATCAGTGGAAGGTAGTACTACAAGTTGATTTTGCCGATTTAGCCAGTGGCAGTATTGAAGATGAGGATAATGGTTTAATGGAGGCTCATGTAACGTATATGACCCCGGGCAATGGGCCTGAGTTTCAATTTGGTTTTGATAAAGTTCCGTATTCACGAAGTTCATTGAGTTCGCTCTACTCAACGCCATTCTTTTCGAGGGCAGAAGTGGTGAGCGGTGATTTTTTTGCGCGCAGAGATGTAGGTGTTTTAGTTACGCAGGGTTTAAAGAACGATCGTATTATGCTCTATGGTGGTGCATACACCGGAATGGGTGAGGCAAGTCTTAGAGGCGACAACGATGCCTCAGGCACGCTCGAGTATGTAGGGCGAGTTGAATTATCCTATCCTTCAAAATTCAGACATAGCGATATTGACGACAAAATATCCCAAAGGCCCATGATTTCTATTGGTGCCAATGCCCGCTACACCGAAAAAAAGACAGATACAGGTATTGACTATTTCATTAAAACCATTAATGGATCAAAATCAGTAATTGGATTTGATATCGCTTTTCAATACAAAGGACTTTCATTTTTATATGAACTCCACAGAGCGCACATGCTACCCAATGATACGCTAAGGTTATTGAACAGCGGCGGTAATTATATCAATGCCGGCGGATATCTTGCTCAGCTTGTTTATAAATACAGGCCCTGGCACTCGGTATGGGGTATCCGGTATGATGAAATTAATCCCAACGACCTGATATTAAATGATATCAATCGTTCCGTAACGTACTCCTATCGATATACCATTCCATCCTCAAATACATCCCTAATGTTTAATTACATGATTCGCTTACCAATAGGTGACTCGGGAATCAAATGGAAGCGTGATGATATACGCATCGGCATACAAACATCATTCTAATTAAAATATGTTCTGTTAACAATCAGATAATATTTAATTAATGATATAGCAACATTGCCAGAGCACATTTGCATCCAAACCAAATACCAAACCACACCATGAAAAAAAACACATTCCTTGCGCTACTTAGCAGTATGATATTGATACTGTTATCCGCAACACTTTCTGAGGTAATGGGTCAGGCATCAAACCCTGCACCTCAAACGATTCCCTATACACAGAACTTCGCAGGTTTTACCGGGTCTGTTACAACATATCCTGCCGGATTGCAAGGATGGACAGTTACCGGGTCGCTCGGCTTAGCATATCCAACGGCCGCGCCTACTGCGAATCAGGCACTTGCAGGAGGCACTAATGCTTCATCAGGTGCAGGTGTTTATGATATGGTCGGGAAGATAGCTGTATTATCAAGCGGTTCTAACATGCGCGCTGTATGTCTTTCACTCAATACATCCACTGCCGGCACAAATGATATACAGGTATCTTATCTTGGCGGTACACAACGTTATGAAAATACTCGTCAGAATCAATTGGGCGTTCAGTACCGTATTGGTACTAGCGGAACGTTTACCGATATAACCGGATCGAACTACACCAGCAGACCTCTTGGTACTTTACCAACACAAGTACTCGGTACAGGATCGCTAAACACGGCTACGGTTACTTTTACACTACCTGCTATTTGTAAAAATCAGCCTGAAGTGCAACTTCGTTGGCTCATCAGAGATCTGGCCGGTTCAGGAAATCGTCCATCTATCTCAGTAGATGATATTTCAGTTACCTATGTTGCTCCTACACCTACACTTACTGCGTCGGCATCAGCCTTGAATGCTTTCTACTCACAGGGTGGGCAGGACTCATACGAGCAAACCTTTACATTGACCGGAGCAAACCTTACAGCAAATGCTACGGTAACGGCACCAACCCACTTTAGAGTTTCTTTGGATAATGTTACATACAGCACCAGTGTAACCATCAATCAGTCTTCGGGAAGTTTGGTGGGTGAACCCGTAACGATATATGCACGTGTTCACAATACAGCACCCGTTGGCGTTGGAAGTATAGGTGGTGCAGGAGTAAATATAACCTGCACATCAACAGGAGCTACAACTCAGAATATCAATATACCGGCCAGTACGGTATTACCTGCTCCATCCCCATTTACTCCGGGAAATATAGTGATATCGCGTATTGGTTCCGGGTTAACTGCACTAAGCTCTTCTGCAACCGTTTATCTTGTTGATGAATACACACCGACAGGAACTCTTGTACAATCCCTTTTATTGCCGACTTCATCAACCGGAGGAGTAAACAAGAGAGTTACGAATAGTGGATCAGCTACATCAGAAGGCCAAATGACATTGTCTTTAGATGGCACTAAACTAGTATGTGTTGGATATGATGCAACCGTTGGATTAGGTGCTGTTGTTTCTCAAACCGCAGCCACCGTTAATCGAATTGTTGCAACAATAAACGCAGATGGTACTGTTAATACATCTACCCGCATACCAGATGGTTACGATGCAAATAACATTCGCAGTGGTACTACCATCGATGGATCTAATTTTTGGACGACGGGAGCATCATCAGGTACAGACGGTGGTGTGCGTTTTTCATCATTGGGTGGTTCTACAAGTACACAGCTTTCAACAGCTCCGGCAAATGCCCGAGTAATTAACATCTTCGACAATCAATTATGGATATCTGGTGCGTCAAGTCCCAATGTAGGAATCAGTAAAGTGGGTAGTGGTGTGAGTAATGCAACCGGTCAGGTTATTACATTGCAAAGTCCTCCTGCTAATGCTTATTCATTTTTGCTGTTTGACCGAGACCCTGCGATTAATGGTGTTGATGTAATGTACGTAGCAGATCAAACCGGCGGACTTCTTAAATACTCTTTTAATGGCACGACCTGGACAGCCCGAGGAGCATGGACCGGCGTGGCAAGCGGTTTAATAGGTCGCCTAGTAGGTGGCAACGCACAGATGTTTGTTACTGTTGGATCAGGTGCAGGAAATCAAATTTATCGAGTTACAGATGCCACAACCAATACAACAAATTTATCAGGCACTATTATAGCATCACCGGGGGCAACATTAATTTGCACAGCTGCAGCGAATACGGTTTTTCGCGCTGTACAGTTTGCACCTGAAGCTTTACCGGGCACTCCTGCTGTCGCGCTTACTCGTATTGAACCTGCTGCCGGCGCCATTTTACAGGCATCAAGCGAAAATGTGTTATACGGTGTGCAGGCAACAGCATCAACAGCAAATGTCATACTTACCCGAATGACTTTAACTACTGCCGGTACCTACAACACATCTGACTTTGTGGCAAATAGTTTCAAGCTATGGTATTCGTCAGATAATTCATTTGAGAACACGGATATCCTGATTGGTACTGCTGCTGTGCCTGCTTCCGGTGGAACAGTTGCTTTTAATATAGCACAAAAAATATTTAACACCACATCCGGTTATTTCTTTTTAACGGCGGATGTGTTGGGTTCTGCAACCATTGGAAATACAATCAATATCACCGCTACACCTTTAGCTAATTTCATTTTTGCTAACAGTGCTACTAAATCAGGTTCGGTTACAGCCGGAGGAGTAAAAACCATTGTATCCAGTGTACTACCCACCACATTCTACTCAAATGGCGGTGACTTAAACGATATAGCTAATTGGGGAGATCAACCTGATGGTTCTGTATTTGTTAGCGGTCCAGCAAACTTTACCGCTAACAACTATACATTTAACGTTGCTAATGGCTCCAATACTATTGGAGGCAATTGGACGGTAAGTGGTACCAACACGAAAATCGTTGTACCGGCTTTGGCTACATTAAATCTGCCCTCAGCTTACACCTTCGCGGGCACAGTGAACGTATTGGACAATGGTACCTTGAACATTTTTGGAACATCTATTCCAACATTTGGTTTGTTGGAGGAAAACAGTAACGTAGTGTATGCCGGTGTATCTCCTCTAGATCAGACTGTATCCGGTTCATTAACGATTCCATACGGTAATTTGACACTCACCGGCAGCGGTAAGAAAATTATCGGCGGCGTTTTCAATACTGCTCCAATTAATGTTAAAGGGCAGTTTACTATTGATAATACAACTTTGGATCGTTCTCTTACCACATTCCAGAACATCAATTTTGAAAAAAATTATACCATAAATAACGGTGTTACTTACTTACCCGGATTTACGACCTATGTAAATATTGAAGCTCGTGGCACTAATGATCAGATTATCAGTGGAAATGGTTTTGATGTAAGGGCAGGTCGCTTTGTGATAAATATTGATAATCTGGGTAATGTCAGCAATACCAAACCAAGCGGTAGTGTTACACTATCTAACCTAAACGGTGGTACGCAACTGATATTGAACGACGATATCAAATTAAACTGCGGTAATACTTCACCGACAAATACAGCAACATTTGTAGATAATGGACAAACCATAAAAACATTAGCAGACGTTGAGATGGATGGTAATGCTACGAATTACACACTAACGGGTTCATTAGTACTTAATGGTATTACCGGAACAAGTAATATCAGAAAAAATGGCGGTACAGGAAGCACACAGGCCATAGTTGCCGCATTAAATAATTTGAGTATTGAAACAGCTGGCGCAACAATAACTCAAGTACAACCAACCACAGGTTCAGCTGATCTTATAGTTAAAGGCAACTTTACCATTGCAGGTACATCTACAGGTAAGTTTACACCAAATGGTAATGTGATAAAAATTGGCGGTGACTTTACTGATACGCGTATAATTGATATGATTGCAGCCGGCACATCAACGTTTGAATTCAATGGTTCCACACCCCAAACATTGCAAACTGCTTTTGCTACGGGAGAATCATTCTTCAATTTCCATATCAATAATGTCAATAATGTCACCATTACATCCGGTAACTTTAAATGCACCTCTACCGGTAATCTGAATTGTATTAGCGGTAAATTAATTACAGGAACTAATAAAGTAATACTCAACAACACTGCGACCATCACCGAAACGGAAACTAGTAACGTTCAGGGAATTGTTGAAACAACCCGCAGTATGACTACCGCTAATGAAACATTTGGTGGCATCGGATTAGAAATACAATCATCTCCATCACCGGGTTCCACACTAGTTCGTCGTATCACAGGAGCAACCGTTGCTCTTGGTTGCGCAGGAACCAGTGTAACCCGTTTATTTGAGGTTACTCCAACCACAAATACCGGATTGAATGCAACCGTAAAATACATCTACTTAAATTCTGAGCTTGGAGATTTAGCTGAGCCTGAATTGCAGTTGTATCGTTTCCTAGGAGCAGGTCCTTGGACAGAAATAACCAATGGTGCATTAAATCCGACCACAAACGTAATTCAGGTTACCGGTCAAACAAGTTTAGGAAAATATTCAGCTACCAACCCTCAACCTGTTGGTGGCCAGATCACTCCTGCCTCATCAATCATATGCTCCGGAACTACAAGAACCTTAATACTAAGCAATTTTGCAGGATTACTCCAATGGCAGGTATCAACTGATAACATTATCTGGACTGATATTGTGGGCGCTACATCAAGCTCATACACTACACCGGCCTTAACTGCTCAGCGTTTTTATCGTTGTGTGGCATCCTCATCTCTTTGTTTTGAGGTATCAAGCACTACCGCTGTGGTTAATATTAGTGCTACACCTGTTGTAACAATAACCAACGTAACCTCAACTTCTGCTATAGTATCCTGGACACCATTTGCATCCGGACAATACAACATATCCTGGACGGGAGCCGGTACCGGTTCTGCAGCTCTAGTAACAACCAATAATTATGTAATAAGTAGTTTAACTCCTAATGCCGATCTGAATGTAACGGTTACCTTAAGTACACCTACCTGCGTAGGAACCAGCCCCGGCACAGCCACAACCAAAACACTGTGTGCTAAGCCTACAGGCTTAACCTTAACTACGATTACTCCTTCGGCTACAGCAACTAACAAGCTCATACGCGCTACCTGGACTGCGGTTGGGGGTGCTACAGCTTACCGCATTTACTACCGTAACATGAACAGTAACTCGTCTTGGGCATTTGTAGATACTACCGGCGGTACGGTTAAAACCTTACCGGTACTGGCATCGCCAAATTCAACGTGGGCGGTTTATGTAGCCGTGAACAACTGCGCTGCAAACCCTACGGCTGTAGGAGATGGAAGTAACGTATCTTATGTTGCCATACCACCAACAGGGACTTGCGTTGCACCTACTTTCTCGGCCATCTCAAATTGTCCAAATCAGTTGAGCATAACCGGAATGAGCGGCTCACCAACGGGTAACTACCGTGTTACATTCCGTCGTGTATTCCCAACATTTACTTCGTCAGTTTCTTATAATGTTTCATCACCAAACTTCAACATCAGCATCGGTTCACAAAACTCCGGTTCTGTTTATGAGGTTTATGTACAATCGGTTTGTACCGGTCCAACATTCTCAGTTAACAGTCCTGTTCAGATTGTGGAAGTTAAGCCTGCTTGTCCTGCATTATCGAATGCGGTGATCAGTGCGATCAACTGCTATGGTGGTACGTTGAGCTGGAATCCGACTACCTGCGTAGGCGTAACCGGTTACTACATTTACGTGAAGAAAACTACGGCAACGGCTTACAGTGCATATCCTACCGGCAGTTTAAATAACTACAGAGTGGTTAACTTCTTGACACCGAACACGGCATACAACATATATGCAGCATCCGTATCGTGCAATGGTTACATATCTCCTGCTTCTAACATCTTAACGTTCACCACCGGTGGCCCCGGCTGTCGTGAAGAAGAAGCTCTTGTCACTGAGGAAGAGATGCCTCAATCATTGACCTCAGAGGATGGGGTAGCCATTAATGTATTCCCTAATCCGGCTGTTGACCAAGTTATGGTAATTGCTTCCGGTTTAAGTGAGCAAGAAGGTCGTGTTGAGTTAGTCAATCTGTTAGGTCAGGTCGTAACAACCAACATTGAGCCGATATACAATGGCACACTACAATCTCAAATTGCTTTGCAAAGTAATATAGCATCAGGTGTTTATCTGGTTCGAATCACATCGGGTACAACTAGTATTACCCGTCAGCTTGTAATTGCACGATAGGTAAGTATTAGTTATAGTTTGTTTATCAAGGGCGGCTCTTCAGAGCCGCCTTTTTTATTTTTATCAAACATAGGGTTGCATATACAAATAAATTATACTGCAGAAAATCTGAGCTCTTCATATAGTTAGCGTAACTTTCATCCATAAATCAATCTGTTATGAGTCAATCGGAAAACTATAGACAAATACTAAAAGGAGGTGAGTTCCTTATTAAAGATTCAACAGCGCACGACACCTATATCCCTGAAGATTACACCGAAGACCAGAAGCTAATGGCTCAGGCCGCTCTGGAATTTGTAGAGCAGGAAGTATTAACAAAAGCAGATCGGATTGATAAGCAAGAAGAAGGACTAACCATACAGTTAATGAATCAGGCAGGCGAACTCGGACTGCTTGGACTCTCTGTCCCCGAGGAGTTTGGCGGTTCAGGATCAGATTTTATCACTTCCACATTAATAACAGAGCAGATTGGCGGTTCAGGATCATTTGCCGTGTCTATGGCGGCTCATACCGGTATTGGCACCTTGCCTATTTTATATTACGGTACAGAAGAACAAAAGAAAAAATATTTACCCGGACTGGCTTCCGGACAGTTGAAAGGTGCCTATTGTCTTACAGAACCCGGCAGTGGTTCCGATGCTTTGGCCGCCAAGACAAAAGCAGAATTAAGTGAAGATGGAAAGCACTATATATTGAATGGTCAAAAAATGTGGATCACTAATGGGGGCTTTGCTGATGTGTTTACCGTGTTTGCCAAAATTGATGGAGAAAAGTTTACGGGTTTTATTGTAGACGCCAATACTCCCGGCTTAACACGGGGCGAAGAAGAACACAAACTGGGCATCAAGGGAAGTTCTACTCGTCAGATATTTTTTCAGGAGGCTAAAGTCCCTGTTCAAAATGTGTTGGGTGAAATTGGCAAAGGTCATTTAATTGCATTCAATATATTAAATATAGGCCGTCAGAAATTATGCGCAGCAGCTTTGGGTGCAACAAAACGCTTATCAAGTATTTCAATTCAATACGCAACGCAACGCGAGCAGTTTAAGAAACCAATTGCCACTTTTGGTGCGATACAATATAAGCTGGCAGAACAGGCCACACGCATATTTGCTATTGAGTCTGCGCTGTACAGAGCATCACAACAAATCAAAATTAAAGTTGAAGAATTGCTCGCTGAAGGCAAACCCTATCATACGGCTTTAATGGGAGCTGCGGAAGAATATGCCATCGAATGTGCTATACTAAAAGTTTATGGATCTGAAGTGCTGGATTATGTAGTGGATGAATGTGTGCAGATTCACGGTGGAATGGGTTACTCCGAGGAGATGCCAGCCGCTCGTGCATTCCGTGATGCACGTATCAACCGCATCTTTGAGGGGACAAATGAGATTAATCGCCTGCTCACTGTAGATATGCTACTCAAGCGGGCGCTTAAGGGACATATCGACCTTATGTCGCCTGCAATGCAAGTTCAAAAGGAACTCATGGCAATTCCGGATTTTGGACCTGGTGATGATGGGCTATTCTCAAGAGAGAAAAAACTGGTGGCTAACATGAAAAAAGCAGTCTTAATGACAGCCGGTGCAGCTGTTCAGAAGTTAATGATGGCGCTGGAACACGAACAGGAAATTCTGATAAATATTGCCAATATGATTTCTGAACTCTATATCTGTGAATCCGTACTATTACGAGCAGAGAAACTGAAGTTATCCGGTCATCCAACAACGAATTCTGCAAGTAATATGATGCAGGTTTATTTATTTGATGCGTTGATGCGCATAGAGGCAGAAGGTAAAAATGCTATTGCGGCATTTGCTGAGGGTGATGAGTTAAATATGTTACAGCTTGGTTTGAAACGATTTACCAAACAACAACTCATTAATACTAAATTGTTACGTCGTAATATAGCATCAGAATTAATTCTGGCTAATCGTTATTGTTATTAATTTCCTTTTAATCCTTGCGCTCCGAACTTATCATTAATATCAAACTGGCTATATCCTCAATCAAGGGGAATAAAGTAAGGGCAATACTAACGCTCTCTATAATTGCATTTGGTATCATGGCGCTCGTTGGCATTCTTACCGCCATCGATGGTTTAAAAGCCAGCATCAGTGAAAACTTTGCAACCCTTGGTACCAATACGTTTTCTATCAGGCAGGGTGGCACAGGCATGCGGCGCAGGGGCGATGTGTCGGATAAGGTGAGCCCTGTAATTCGTTATGAGCAGGCGCAACAGTTTAAAAATAGATTCCGATATCCATCCATTGTTTCAACATCGTGTATGGCTTCTTTCAATGCAACCATACAATACGGTTCCTACAAAACAAATCCTAACGTTCGTGTAACCGGGGCTGATGAAAATTACCTGAGTGTGATGGTTACCGACATAGAAAAAGGCAGATATTTTAATATAGGTGAAGTGCAAACCGGAGCCAACGTGGTTATATTGGGTAAAGATGTTGCTAAAAAAATTATTCCGCCTTATGTTGATCCTACAAAAGCCGAAGTTCTTATCGGTTCAAACCGATACAGAGTACTTGGGATCATGCATTCCAAAGGATCGAGTATGATGAACAATGCCGACAATCAGGTCGTGATTCCGGTATTAAATGCATCCAGAAATTATATGGGCAATGCATCAACCTATACTATATCGGTAACCGTGAATTCCATTAATCAATTATACGAAGGCGTTGAAGAAGCAAAAGCACTTATGCGAAAGGTTCGTGGTATTGAAGTTGGTGATGAAGATAATTTTGAAATCAGAATGAGTGATGCTGTAGCGAATAATGCAATGGAAGATATCAGTTACATAACATTAGCAGCAACATTAATCGGATTCATTACGTTATTTGGAGCCGGCATCGGCCTGATGAACATCATGCTGGTGCTGGTTACAGAACGTACTCGTGAAATAGGTGTGGCAAAAGCATTGGGAGCTACCCGTAACAGTATTCGTTTACAGTTTCTTACTGAAGCAGTTGTTATCTGTCAGATAGGAGGCATCTTGGGTGTTATACTAGGCATCTGTATAGGAAATCTTGTTTCATTTTTCTTCGACAGTAATTTTATTATTCCTTGGTTATGGATGACACTTGGATTGTTATTCTGCCTTATTGTTGGAGTGCTTGCCGGCTTGTATCCTGCAATTAAAGCATCGCGTCTTGACCCGATTGATGCATTACGATATGAATAAAACTATAAATTCGCTGAAGTAAATGCTTTAGATACCAAGCGTTTATTTAGTTAATGCTACTTTTTTATTCTGAATACCTTGAGGAGTTTGGATTTGTATGATATATATTCCGGCGCTTAGATCGTTCATATCGATTGTAGAGAGAATGGAATTCAATTGTTTTTGAAGAACAGGTGTGCCCTGAATATTATAAATAATCAGATTAGCATTATTGGTAATTTGATTCTGCACAAAAAGATTTTGTCCATTCAGATAACATCTCGATTCAGATTTAATTTGCTGCAAGCTAACGGTGGACTGCTTTACGTCAGCGCGTATCAGCAAATCATCAATACGATAGGACCCTTCAGGGTTATTGGTAATATTGACGGTCCAGCGAAAGCGAATTCCGGGTTGATCATCTGCAAGTGCTGGCAAAATGATATCATCTCCGGCATTAGTATAAGTCCAGTTGTTGTCAATAAAAGTGTCATAGAAAGCAAGATTAACCCAGTTCGTTCCCCCGTCAATACTGATATCCAGTGTTGGGATGGTGCTACCGGATGATGTAAAGTTGTTAGATATTCTTCTTCCCCATAATACCCGTATATTTTCATAACCACTGGTTTCAATATCGTTTGTTGTTAAGGTATAGGTGCCGCTGGGTACGGTATTTCTGATTACCATATTACCTTGTCCACTCGCATCAGTATAACCCGCAGAGTTATTTGTATTATCTACATACCAGGTGCTATCTGGATTTGAGCCGGAAGCTGACCAACCTGAAGGAATGCTTAGATTAACGCCATCACCAAAGTTCTGATTATAAATAGTAACGGTTTGTGCATTAATGCCATTAGCGGCAAGTAAAAGCAAGGTAATTATACTGTAGAATGATTTCACAATTAAGGGTGGTTTGTTCTGCAAATGTATTGTTGCCCTATTGCTAAGTATGTTAAGCGAATATTAAGGTAATGTTAACCTTATTTACATTTTCTTAATCTTGAATGGTAGCAGATATAGATAATAATAACTTAATATGATTACACCGAGTGAAAAGAATACAATGGCATAAGGTCTGGTGCCATCATTAAAGAAAAACTCGCCGGTCATCCAGGTAATGTTTGCAAAAATCCAGCAGCAAACAGCCATATTATGTATTAGTTCGCTGATGATATTACGATGAATATACGTAATGAATATGGCAACTATTATTGTAGGCAAAGCCATTACCATACCCATGACTTTGAAATTACTGATCCAGCAAACATCTTTTACCAGCCATAGTAATATGTGCAGATTTTCGTACTTGCGAATATTCTGTATCATTCAACAATAATATTGTATAACAGTTAATTATGGTATTATATATTCTAGGCAGTGGCAATTTCTATGGAATTGCGATGCAATTTCAGTTTTCCGGCTTCTTCCATATGTTTGAGTATGCGTGAAATCACAACCCTTGATGTATTCAGGTCGTGTGCAATCTGTTCGTGGGTGATGTGTATATGATTTGTTTTTAAAGATTTAGTTTGATGTTCGAGATAATGTTTTACGCGTTCATCCATAGTGCCGAAGGCGAGATCCGATACGGCCTCCAGAATATCCTGAAAGCGTCGCTTATAGTTGTCCATCATAAATGTATTCCAACTGCTATATTCCTTCTGATAGGTTTCAGTTAATGTTAAGGGTAATGAAATAAACACACAATCAGTAGCGGCTACTTTAGATATTTTAATAGTCTCGTTTTGGCTTCCATAAATCATACTTAATGCAAATACTTGCCCCGGCTCGATGTAATAAAGAAAAAATTCATCGCCGTTATCATTGTCGTTCCTAAAAACTTTTACTAACCCTTCGGACAAAAGCATAGTGGATTTGATCGTATGCTCCGACCGGATTAAAGTTTGACCGGCTTTTACATGTTGAATTATTCCGTGCTCGATAATACTTTTGCGTAATTCAGGTTCAAATTGTGGATATAATTTTTCAATCCAGAAGCTGATTTCTTGTTGCGATGCAGTTAATAATGCCATTTTTGCTTTAATCTTAAAAACAAAATTAAATTTATTATTCAACTGTCATCGGCAAATAATTAAAATAAACTGATGTGTAGTTGTAAATCGTCGATACAATGAATTTCAAATTGCTAATTTTTCTTTCTTTTTTTATCTGTCTCAAGGGCTTCGTGCTTCGTGCACAGGTGCAAACAAATAAATTTAATGCCTTATCGGATACGCTGACAGCGGGTGATTGGGCTACGTGTATGCAAGCGGTAAAGGAGTCTAAATATGATACGGCATATTTAGTTATAGGTAAGAAATTTATTTCGGGCAAACATAAACTTTCGTTTCAGGAATGGTCGAGTCAGTTTGAACAGTTATATGATATCTACAACAATACGAATCACTATTATCAGTTTGCGCCTTTTATCAGAATGGTTTCAGCAAGTGTTGACTCCATTCAGGATGTGCAACGTCGCCTCAGCATACTTAATATATTAGTAAAGGATGCCATCACGCATGTAAACTGGGCCGCCGCTTATATCTATCAGTCCCGGTCGGATAGTATTCGATATTCCCTGTTACGTGATGAGCAACATCGAACGCATGCAACTATCCGGGATAGCCTGCAGGCAATGCAACAAAGCATTCAAGAGCGAAATGCTCAGATCAAAAAAGCTCAGTACGAAAAGCAAAACTTAAAATACATCCTCATAGGTTCGCTAATTACACTTGGTATCCTCCTGAGTCTAGTCTTATTTATCGTTACTCGTAAAAACAAGAAACAAAAGGAACTTACACAGGAATTGCCTGCCCTTAAACCTGATCCTGTTATCGATCTGTCGTCTCTGGCTCAGCACCTGCAGATCAACAGATGGGTTTCTTCACTTCTCTTACAGAAAGGACGGACCGGAGAAGATCTCAACTACATAAAAATATTACAACAATCTGAAGAACAAACCCGGAAACAATATTTCACCATCAGGGAAGACCTGGAAATAGACGAAGATCGTGTCATAAGGCGTTTAAAAAATATCCGCATACAGCTAATCGGATCTAATCCTTCGGAGATGATGCTCCTCAAGGATTCACTCAAGCGAATGATTCGACTAACGGAGATTTTGATATCAGAAAATCTAAATGCGGACACCCTGAATACTGAGGCTGATGTATTTATTATCATTGAACCTCATCCTGCACTTATCAACCGTCATCAATTACCTGAACTCATTAAATCAAAACTGATTACGATTGGATTTACACAGGGAAATACGCTGGTTAAACCATTTAGTCTTGTTGAAATTATTGACGAATTAATTAAACGATACACCTTCACGGATACGAACCAGGATTCCATCCTAGCGGGAGTACAGGATGCTAATCTCTTTTCAGCGTCATCAAAGCACTTGATGAATCGTATTATAGAGGCAAGGGCAAGCAATAATAAGGAGGAGCTATTTGGCAGTCTTCATCAGTTACGGGAAGCAACTTCTGGAAATGAAACCTTGCACAAATGGATCGATAAACTTATTCAGGATTTTGAACATATGAATAGTCTGCAGATTGATTTAACCATACGAAACATCATCACCTACGCCAAAAAGCAATCAGGCTAGTTTGAAAATGGATCGGGCGTTTGCAGTGGTTTTTTCTATGATTACTTGTTTGTCAACCTGATAGATCTCAGCAAGTTTTATTGCAATATAATTCAGGTAAGCCGGCTCGTTTCGCTTACCTCTGTATGGAACTGGTGGCAGATAAGGTGCGTCTGTTTCAAGTACTATGGCGTCGAGAGGAACGAATTTCAATACGTCTTCAAGCATAGATTTTTTATAGGTAACCACACCACCGATGCCCAGCGCACAGTTAAGATCTAAAATTTTTCTTGCCTGGTCCGTAGAACCACCAAAGCAATGAAAGACACCCCGAGTCTTATAGTGAACACAATCCTTTGTAATCGAAATGGCATCATCCATAGCATCACGGGTATGCATACTAAAGGGAAGACCTTTTGAAACAGCCCATTCCAGTTGTGTGGAAAGGGCGTTGTGTTGTTGTGGTACATACTGTTTGTCCCAGTAATAATCCAACCCGATTTCTCCAATTGCGCAATAGCATCTATCCGAATCTAAATATAGTTTCAACCGGCTCAATACTTCTTTATAATCGTCTTTTACAGAACAGGGATGAAGTCCCAACATAGGTTTACAAAATCCGGTATATACTTCCACACAACGATGCATGTCCTCAACAGAGTCCTGATCGATATTGGGTAACAACAAGTGCGAAATTCCCGCCGATTGTGCTCTGGAAATCATAGCATCCCGGTCAGCATCAAATTCACTGAGGTAGATGTGCGTATGCGTATCAATCATACTCAGGATGCTTTCCTGAAGCGCATTTTTAATGCTTCATAGACAATGGGTAACAGCGATACGATGATGATCATGATAACCACTGCACTGAAATTTTTTTTTACAAAATCATTGTTACCGAAAAGATAACCGGCATAGGTAAACAGCACTACCCAAATAACACCGCCGGCAAGATTGAAAGTACTGAATCGACTATAGGTCATCTTGCCTACACCGGCAACAAATGGAGCAAATGTGCGGATGATAGGCATGAAGCGCGAGTATATTATTGTCTTGCCACCATGTTTTTCATAAAAGTGTTGTGTCTTTTCCAGATACTCCCGTTTGAGTAGTTTATAATTTCGGTTAAATACAGCAGGACCAACCCAACGGCCTATCTGATAGTTAACCAAGTTACCTGTTACGGCTGCTATAACCAGAAGTAAAACCATAAGGTGAACATTGAGTCCATTTGCTTCATTGGCTGCCAGGGCGCCTGCTGCAAATAATAAGGAGTCGCCCGGCAGAAACGGTGTTACAACGAAACCGGTTTCAGAGAAAATAATTACAAAGAGTATGGCATAGGTTAGCGTGCCATATTGTGAGATGATATCTGTAAGATGTTTATCAATGTGAATGATAAAGTCTAATAGCTGATGTAAAAATTCCATGTAAATAAAATGAGTTAAAAAAATTCGTAACCAATATCGCGGCGAAAGTACTTACCTTCAAATGAAATCGTATCTACTGCCTGAAGTGCTTTACTTCTTGCATCAGATAAATCCTGTCCCAGTGCTGTAATAGTAAGTACCCGTCCACCATTGCTGATTAAAAGTTGATCGGCTAGGGTGGTGCCCGACTGAAATACTATGGCATCACGAACCTGATCCATGCCGGAAATAAATTTACCTTTTTCAGGTGTTCCCGGATAGCCCGATGCGGCAACCACTATGGTAACACCGTGTAATTTGTTTTGAGTAATCTTATGCTCATGCAAGGTGTTGTCGGTGGCCGCGATAAATAATTGTACCAGGTCATTTTCTATGCGGGGTAAAACAACTTCCGTTTCCGGATCGCCGAGTCGGCAGTTATATTCGATAACAAATGGATTGTCATTCACCTTGATTAAGCCAAAGTATATAAAACCGGTGTAGGCAATTTGTTGTTCGTTTAGGCCCCTCAGTGTGGGTTTGATGACACGATCTTCAATCTTTTTCATAAAGGCATCATCTGCAAAAGGCACCGGTGAAATGGCTCCCATGCCGCCGGTGTTAAGTCCGGTATCTCCCTCACCGATACGCTTGTAATCTTTCGCTGTGGGCAGGATCAGATAGTCTTTACCATCGGTAAGAATAAATACACTCAGCTCTATACCACGGAGAAAGGACTCAATAACAACTTTATTTCCGGCAGTACCGAATTTACCACTGTCAAAGAAATCGTCAAGTGTGTTGATAGCCTCCTGTTTATCGGTACATATGATTACACCTTTTCCTGAGGCAAGACCATCGGCTTTCAGGACTACGGGTGTAGTGAAGGATTGAATAAAAGCAACGGCTTCCTTTTTAGTATCTCGTGTAAACGTCCGATAATCTGCAGTTGGAATATGATTGCGAATAAGAAATTGTTTGGCGAAATCTTTTGATCCTTCCAGTTGCGCACCGTTAGCTGAGGGACCAATTACCCGAACATGGCTGAGATGACGCTGCTGAAAGTAATCCCAGATACCGAGCACCAGCGGTTCTTCAGGGCCAACAACCAGCATCGTAATTTGATGCTGAATAACGAATGCGGCAATATCATCAAAATGATTTGGGTCGAGGGCAACATTAGTTCCGCACCATGCAGTGCCCGGATTGCCGGGAGCAATGTATAAGTGTTCGCACAAGGAGCTTTCACTTAATTTTCTGGCAAACGCATGTTCGCGACCACCTTTGCCCAGTAACAGTATTCTCTCTGCCATATTGGGCGAAATTAAACATACTTAACCACTAATAGCCCGATGGAATAAATTAGTAATTATATACATACACCTCGTAGGTATAGGTTATCGTTTTCTTTTCGTTAGGTTTGAGTTCAATCGTCCATTCAGCATTACTGCTGGGATTTAATCCGGTGTATTTGCCGGGAATATTTATTTTGCCGTTATCACTGACATCGAGAATATGACCATTGATGTATTTGCTTACATTCAGTGAAATTGCCTTATCCTGTAAATTCTCAACCGGTATAGAGCCCTTAATGGTAACCTTACTATATACGACCTTATTATACGTTTTAGCATTATCGGTCTTATTACTTTGCTCCTCTGTATTACCAACATAAATATCGGGAGAGCGGCTCAACTGAACTTTTACATGACCTCCTTTGGGGGTATACTTGATTTCATCCTGTGCCAGGGGTTCTAGTTTTTCATCCTGAATAAATGCAGGTGCTGTGGTAAACGGATTACTGGTTGTATTCATAAGTTTAAAGGAGTGATATACATCATATCGTTGGTCGGGATTGTTATTGATATAACGCGTTCCGGCAAAATTCACGACATCGCCAATGGATACTTCATAGATATCAGAATAAGGGATAGATGCCGAAAAGATGGAGAAACTACTTTTGGTATTCATCGCCAGGGATACATTGCCAATGCGATATTTATATAGGTCATTCGATTTTTCACCATCAGTTGAGTAAGTGGTAAAGTCCTGCCAATCATAGGATCTGCTGTTTTTGTCCATCCCTTCATACATTCCCTGCATAGCGGGCACACCGGAATTATTGTATAAATATCCTTGACCATATGATACAGTTTGTGAAGTGCCGGTATAGAAATTAAGCGCAAGGTAATCCGGTTGTGAACCATATTTGAATTGTGGCGCACCCACGGTTAGTGTCAAATCCACATTTTTCAATGATTCAGAGAAATTTTCAACCAGGGCCTTCATTTCAATTTGAATGAGTTTATCATCGATCACCTTGAGGTTATATGAAGGTATCCATTGTATGCCTGTTGACATATAGGTTAACTTTAGCGGTATATCTGTACCTGACTTATTAAAATTCACGATGCCTACCCGTGTGAGGGAATCTGTTTTATACTTTTCATCCGTTTTACCCTCAACGGATAATTCGACAATTTGGTTGGTTGTTAAAAACATAGTGAACCCGTCGTCCGTGGATAGTTTTATGGTGCTGTTGTCTTTGTAATAATCTAATAGTGTTCCACTCAGTTCCCGCAAGGCGCTATTTTGTGTGTTGGTTAACACATAGGCAATCTTAATTTTTTTTCCCTTACTCACCGGTAAAATATCTGCCCAGTTTTTTATGGTACGGTTTATTTTAATGGTATCATCCTTAAAATCAACACGGCTTATTTTATAGTCCTTACCCGTGGTGAGCCAGAACGTAGATAAGAGTGGATTTTTGGGTGATTCCATCCGCCAGTTCCCTTTTTCAGCAGACACCGCGCCCTCTTTTACAATGAAATAGGTTCCGTTTTTGAATATGTTTAAGGATACCGGTTTTAGCTCATTTTGAGCAAGGCAATATGCGGGTAGCAGTGCGAGAATCAAAAGTATTTTTTTCATGGGGTATTGATTTGTAATGAAGATGTAATTTGCATGTAAAATACATAAATCCTGAAAAGCCTTTTGGATAATTTATTTTTAGCTTTATGGCTGAGATGACGATAAACAATTCCGCAAAGAGAAGCTACTCGTTGCATTATGCACTTAAAATAAAAATCTTTTTACTCGTTGTACATTTTTTATTCAGCATAATTGGATTAAAGGCGCAACATTACTATCAGCCTCCTCTGGAACAGTTATTTACTGATACAGAAGTACCCTCGATTTATATTACGATACATCCCGATTCACTGGAACTGCTTTATGAGGATATATTCGGCGGATACCAGTTTCCGGTAACGGTTCGTTATACTTCTTCAACTATTAATGACAGTATTACCAATGCCGGCCTTGGCTTGCGGGGTAATACATCCCTTTTTGCAGACAAGAAATCGTTTCAGATTACCTTCAACGCACTGGTGCCAGGCCAGAAATTTTATGGTTTGGAAAAAATGAATCTTGTTGGTCAGCATAATGATCCGGCTATCATACGCACCAAATTGACCTGGGATGTATTCAATACCTTTAATGTTCCTTCTCCCCGTTCAAATCACGTTAAGGTTTTTATAAATGATGAGTATTACGGATTATATGTGCAGGTTGAACATATCGACGACGAGTTCTGCCAGACACGTTTTGGTAATAACGACGGCAATCTCTATAAATGTTATTACGGCGCATCGCTCAAGTATATCAGCAATAATCCCAACGACTATAAATTTCAGCAGAATGGAAATAGAACCTACGATTTGAAGACAAATAATATTACGGACGACTATAGCGATTTAGCCAACTTCATCAAGATTTTAAATAATACACCGCTCAGTCAGTTGCCGTGTGAACTCGAAAAAGTATTTAACGTTCATAATTATCTCAAATGCATGGCCATTGAGATTCTGGCAGGCCATTGGGATAATTACATCTACAATATCAATAATTATTATCTCTATCACAATACCGAAACCGATCGTTTTGAATATATTCCCTATGATGTGGACAATACCTGGGGTATCGACTGGCTCAATGTAAACTGGACTACTGTTAATATTTACCAGTTCAAGCCGTCGAATCAGTCAAGGCCACTGTATGACCGTATTCTGGCAATACCCCGATATAAAAATTTATTTTCATATTATCTCGATAGTATCGCCAACTCTGAATATATGAATACAGAAATATTCAGCCAGATACAGAGTATTAAATCTATGATTACACCAGCCGCTCAGGCCGATTATTATCGAACACTTGACTATGGCTTTTCAATGAATGATTTTAATAATTCCTATAGTCAGGCCCTGGGCGGTCACGTTGACCATGGAATCATTCCCTATATTCAACAGCGCATTCAAAGTGTTAATCAACAACTTCAGCTAAATAATAATGCTCCTGAATTATTTTATCCCATCGTGCATTATCCTCGCCCAACCGATTCATTATTTTTTAAGTGTAACGTAAATGATGATGTTCAGATAAATGAGGTACAATTAATCTATACTTTGAATGGAGGTGCTAATAATCAGCTGATATTATATGATGATGGTCTGCATTTCGATGGCTCGGCAGGAGATAAACAGTATGGCAATGTGTTAATACTACCTTTACCAAACACTACGGTTCAATACTCATTCTCGGCCTCAGATAATTCATCGCTAATCTCGACACTGCCTGTTTGTGATGTTTTCAATTACTTGCACAGGCCCATAGTTTCAAGTGTGGTGATTAATGAATTCATGGCTGATAATATCTTAACCTATTTAGATTCGTATGGTGAAGATGACGATTGGATTGAGTTATACAACGCGGGTAATGAACCTGTATCCCTTAAAAATATGTTTCTGAGCGATCAGGCAGAAACCCGAAACAAATGGCCTCTGCCGGATTATACCCTAAATCCAAATGCCTATGTGATCGTGTGGTGTGATAAAGATGGTTATCAGGGTAATTTGCATACTAATTTCAAGTTGGCAAAAAGTGGTGGCGCGGTAATACTCAGCGAACCATACAGTAATTCTATGGCCATTACAGATTACGTAACCTACACACAACAACTAACGAATAAATCCTATTCCAGAATGCCAAATGGCACCGGAAGTTTCGTTATCCAGTCAGGTACACCAATGTATAATAATGAATCCTCATCTGCCTCTGATCCGGATTACACCGAGATACAATTATATCCCAATCCGGCAATGTTCTATTGTCAGATACAAGCCAGATCATTAATTCAGGAAATCAGGCTTATCGATAATCTGGGTAAGGTGATCTTAACCAGGTTCCCTCAACAGGATAAATTTATGCTACCCTTAAATCAGGTGCCTGCAGGTTTTTATATGGCTCAGTTCATTTTTAGTCACGACACAATAAAACAAATCCCTCTCATCATCATAAAATAATATTATGGCTCGTCTTCGTTTCTCAGTTTCTGAACTCCGTCAGGGACTCACTCAAGTCTCAACACGATTTCCTTTTGCAATACTCTATGCGCTATGTGCCTTCTTTGCCATAGTACAGATTATTGAATACCAAGATGAAATTTATCTGAATCAGTTGCTGGTTTCACTCCTTGCTATGCCACTAACCGTTGCAGTTACCTTATTGGCCGAGTCTTTCAATTGGAGCAAGCTGATTAAACTAATTGGTCAGGTTGTACTCCTTGCACTTATGGTTTTGTATTTTATTCTGCTTCCCGAGGATTTTGATAGTGCCCCTTATGTGCATTTATACCGATATATCGGATTACTATTTGCGGCTCATTTACTGGTTTCTGTATCAGTAATCGGCTACCGTAATCATCACCTCTTATTCTGGAACTTCAATCAATTTATCTTTTTTCGGTGGCTACTTGCTTCCATATTTAGCATGGTGTTGTATGCCGGAATAGCAGGAGCCTTACTGGCGATTCATTTTTTATTCAATGTTGATATAAGGGAGGAACTATACGGGCATTTGTTTGCACTTATTGCCAGTGTGTTTCATCCGATATACTTTCTTGCCGGTATGCCCAGAATGCAGGATCAACAGGATGATGCAGAAATACATTACCCAAAACAACTCAACATTTTTTCGATCTATATTCTCTTGCCTATTGTGTTAATCTATCTAATCATCCTCTACGCATATGGCGCTAAAATTATCATTACACTCAACTGGCCTATTGGCTGGGTGGCTTGGCTCGTATTTGGATTTTCAGTCAGCGGTATTTTTGCTTATCTGTTAATTTACCCGCTAAAAGATTCTGATAAAAATACCTTGGCAAGGCTGTATTACCGTTTTTATTTTTTGCTGTTAATACCCATTTTGTTATTGCTCTATGTTGCCATCTTTAAAAGGATTAGTATGTATAGTTTTACCGAGGACCGTTACATTATTCTCATAGCCGCCTTGTGGTTATCGATTTTATGTGTTCATAATTTTATTCGTAGAAGTAATCTCATATTTATTCCTGTATCATTGTTTTTTGTAACGATGATTAGCTTATTGGGTCCTTGGAGTATGTTCTCTGTTTCCAGACAAATGCAATATGAACGATTTATTGAGATACTGGATAAGAATAAGGTTCGAAATGCTGATGGTCAGATAGCTCAGCCGGATACCACATTACAAACAAGAATGAGTTTAGATGACCGATTCGAGATTACTTCTATATCTAAGTATTTGTGCGATATGCACGGCATTGAAGTATTTGAGGAGTTATTCACGCAATCACTCGACTCTATAAAGGATCAATCAAGATGGAATCAAAGAGATTATGTATTGGATCAAATTGGTATTGAGGCTCAGCATAACAGAAGCAAAGAGTATAATCCCGAAACCTATTTTAGTTTCAATTGTGATAATGTAGTTTTTGATGTTAAAGATTATGATCTGTTTATAGCAGATAACTTAACTATTTTAGACAATATGGATTCACGGAGTAAATTGATTTGTACGTATCAGGGTGAATCGGATACGATAGAGATAACGAGTTGGGTTAAGAATAAATTAGGTGGGGAGTACAATAGTTCATTTCCGGAAGAGGATATGACATTCTACATAACGAATAAAAAAATGGAGAAGAAAATTGTTATTAATGCTATATCCGGCAACTATGAACCCGCATCCAAATCAAACCAAATAAATATATACAATGTGCAAGCGTATATATTTATTAAAAAATTAGATTAGCGCAGTGCCTAGATATTTTATTGAATTGGGATACAGAGGAACAGATTTCCACGGATGGCAGATACAAAAAAATACGGGTCGCACCGTGCAGTCTGTTTTGAATGAGGCTTTAACGGTTCTTCTGCGTCAAAACATCGAGACACTTGGAAGCAGTAGAACAGATGCCGGTGTTCATGCTAAATACAATGTGGCACATTTTACCACGGCAGATGAGCTCCCGGAGGGATTGATCCGAAAATTAAATTTTATACTTCCCGGTGATATCGTTGTTTATGATATTAAAAAAGTACGTGATAAAGCACATGCCCGATTCGATGCCATTGCCCGGTATTATGAGTATCATATTTCTTACGCAAAAAATCCATTTACTCATCTTTTCGCCTGGTACTATCCTTACAAACCCCTTGATTTGGAAGTATTGAATCAGGTTGCCGCTATCTATAAAGCACAGCGTGATTTTGCTTCGTTTGGTAAAAAACACTCACAGGTAAAAACCACTTTTTGCGACATAGAATTTTGCCATTGGGATTTTGATGATCAACAACAACTGCTTACCTACAAGGTAAAAGCGAATCGGTTCCTGCGCGGCATGGTTAGAGCTATGGTTCAAACTTCCGTTCAGATTGGGCGCGGAAATATTTCTATCGACAGGCTCCCGGAAATATTTTCAGCCCGACTTAATACTAAAACCGATTTTTCAGCTCCGGCAAATGGCTTGATGTTAATGAAGGTTTTTTATCCTCAGAATTATTTTAATCTAAGTTAATTTGTATGCAATAACGGATATGAGACAGTTCTATTTTTCGTGGCTTTTTATTTTCACGATCACACTGCATCTATTCTATTCATCTGTCTACTATCCCCTGGCCAAAAATAAACATCGGTCTCATCAATATGCAACGATGCACCAAGAGCATAAGATGAGGCTCGTGCTGAGCCCACTGGAATTTATGCACGCTAAAGTGGATGACAAAGAGTTTGTTCTTAATAATCAATGGTACGACATCCAACACATAGAGTACCATGCCGATTATATCGTGGTTTACTGCATACAGGATATAAAGGAGTCGCTCCTAATTGAATTATTTCATAAACTATTTCATAAATCAAAAAGCGCACACGAACAACTATTGAGTTTGATAACCAGTTATCTTGTTCATTCGTCCATAATAAATTTTATAATGCCAACAGATTATCGCACCATATATTATGCTTCCGTATTATTAATCAACAGCTCTTTTATCATATCGATTGAACAACCACCAGATGCTAATGGATAATATGCCCGAAATTCAGTCGGGTTATTTTTTATTCAATTTCTAAATCCATTAAAACATAATGATCCAATGAAAAAAATAATTCTGTCATTGGCTATACTCTCATATGTGAATACGTATGCACAGGAAAAGCAGCCAAATGATACCATAAACAAAACAGTTAATATCAAGGAAGTTGTAATCTCCGTTACTCGTAACGAAGAGGAGCAACTTAAAACCTCACAGCAGGTTGATATTATTAAATCAAAAACCATTAAATTTTTAAATACTCAAACCACAGCCGATTTATTGCAGGCCGGCGGATCTTTGTTTGTACAGCGAAGCCAGCAGGGTGGAGGAAGTCCTGTTATTCGGGGCTTTGAAGCAAGCCGCGTTTTATTGATGATTGATGGTGTTCGAATGAATAACCTGATTTATAGGTCAGGGCATCTGCAGAATATTATCACCACCGATCAAAACAGCCTGGAACGCATCGAAGTACTGTTCGGGCCTTCATCTACAGCTTATGGCTCCGACGCTCTTGGTGGCGTAGTGCATCTGTATACATTAAGACCGGTTCTGAATAAAACAAAAGGTAATGCTCTATTTCGCTACGGTGCCGTGAATAACGAGTTTTCAGCACATGCCGATATCAACATTGGCTCCAAGAAATGGGCGTCCTTAACGTCATTTACCTACAGTCAGTTCGGCGATCTCCTTATGGGTAAGTCAAAGGGTACCTATGACATCGTATGGGGTAAAAAATATTTTTACGCAGATCGTATTAATGGACAAGATTCTATGCTAACGAATCCTGATCCTTATCGGCAGTTATATACGGGATATGAGCAGTACGATGTGGTGCAGAAAATTTTATTTGCTCCCAATGATCAAAATACGCACATCCTAAATCTGCAGTTATCCAACACCGGCGATTTGCCCCGTTATGACCGCCTTACCGAAACATCGGGTGGTAAGCCTAAGTTTTCCCGTTGGGATTATGGCCCTCAGTTTAGAGCAATGGCATCGTATAAATACAGTCATCGTTTTCGAGATGGATTCTTCAATCGAATGGAGATACTGGCAAATTACCAGCGTGTGGAAGAAAGCAGGATTACAAGGAGTTTTGCAAAGGATATACAGCGCACACAATTAGAGCAAGTTGATGTACTCGGTTTAGATATCGATTTTGTAAAAAAAACCGACAAGCATACCCTTCACGCGGGCCTGGAATCCTATGCTAACTATTTAAAGTCAACCGCAGAAAATCTTAATGTATCCACTAATGAGCTCACCGATGCCAATACACGATATCCTGATGGACAAAATTATCGTTACACGGTAGGTTTATATCTAACACACCAATATGTAATATCGGATAAATGGGTTTTGAATGATGGCTTACGGGCAGAGTCCATTAGCCTATACTCTCAGTTCGTTAACAAGGATTTTTTTCCATTCCCGTTTGATGAAGTGAAACAGAATAATCTAGGTTTATCGGGAAATGTTGGGTTGAATTTCCTGCCGGATGAAAAGACGAAAATCGGTATCCTCTTTTCAACGGGATACAGGGCACCTAATGTGGATGATTTATCAAAGGTATTTGATACAAAACCGGGAGAGCGCTTAATTGTTCCCAACCCCGATATCAAGCCCGAAAAGACGTATAATGCAGAACTAAATATCACCCGCTTTTTTGGATCAAGTGTTCGATGGGAGAATGTATTGTACTATACCTTATTCCGTGATGCTATAATCGTTGATGCATTTTCATTTAATGGCAATCCCACAGCAGTATATGATGGGGATACGGTAAATGTTTTTGCAGCACAGAACAAACGTCGTGCATTTATTTATGGATTCAATTCAAATATTAAAGCTGATATCGGAAAACATTTTAGTGCCTCAGGTGCTGTAACATATACCTATGGCCGAATAAATACCGATTCGGTGAATACTCCAATTGACCACATCCCTCCGGCATTTCTGCGCCTGGGTTTTCAATACTATACCCCAAGGTTTAATTCTGAATTTTTTGTACTGATGAATGGCAAGAAAGACATCAAGGACTATCTGCTGAATGCGGAAGACAATGAACAATATGCCACACCAATCGGTATGCCTGCCTGGTACACCTTGAACATACGGTTAAGTTATTTGATTCATAAAAATTTCACCCTGCAGACAGGTATTGACAATATCTTAGATCAGAATTATCGCACGTTTTCTTCAGGGATGCACTCACCCGGACGAAACATCTTTGCCGCACTCCGAATGAGTTTTTAAATCTTTTTATTTCATTTTTGCGCACGCAATGCTGTACTTAAATGAATACTGATACGAACCGTTACAGTAACCTGTACCTGATGCAACGCATACTAAAGCTTGCATCACCATACCGCTACAGGTTACTGGCGGTTCTTTTTATTTCATTATTAGCCGCCTGTTCGGCACTACTTACACCTTATCTTACGCAGTATGCACTTGATCATGCAATTCTTAAATCAGATTATGATTTATTGCAACGTATCATCACAATGATGATTGTGGTGCTGGTGATTAATGCCATACTCTCTTACGCATTTACCTACCATAGCGGTTGGCTTGGACAGTCTATCATCAGTAGGTTGCGCGTACACGTATTTAAACACATCCTCAATAATAACCTTACTTATTTTGACCATACTCCTGTTGGCACTTCAACTACCCGTACCATTAATGATATTGAATCGGTTAATCAGATTTTTTCAGAGGGCGTACTGAATATTCTGAGTGATCTTCTCACGATTACAGCCATTATGAGTTTTATGTTTTACACGTCGTGGACACTATCACTGGTTGCCTTATCTGTTCTGCCTCTGTTACTGATTGCGGCATATATTTTTAAGGAGGGTGTGCGAAAATCATTCACTGAGGTGCGTAATCAGGTAACACGAATCAATACATTCATTCAGGAACATATTACGGGTAACTGGATTGTTCAGTTGTTCAATGCCGAGTCGCGTGAGTTGGATAAATTCAAAGAAATCAATGAGGCACACAAACAGGCAAATATTAGATCCATTTTTTATTACTCTGTTTTTTTTCCTGTTGTTGAGATTATATCTTCTTTGTCACTGGGAGCAATGCTTTGGTATTGGTCAGGGTCTTATGTTAAAGGCCAGATTACGCTTGGGGAGTTTAACTCGTTTATTCTTTGCATCAACATGTTATTTCGTCCTATTCGTATGATGGCAGATAAGTTTAATACGTTGCAGATGGGATTAATTGCCGCTGATCGCGTGTTTAAAATAATTGACAACAAACTATACCACACTACTGATGGTTCCATTGTTTTTGAGCAGTTGAACCATTCAATTATTATAGATGACGTCAGTTTCAGTTATACGGATGGACAAGAGGTCTTAAGTCATGTTTCTTTTTCCATAAACAAAGGCGAATCGCTTGCGATTGTTGGTTCAACAGGCTCAGGAAAATCGACCATTATTGCATTACTCAGCCGCAATTACGATACATATAAAGGAAAAATTACATTTGACGGAATAGATCTGAGGCATTATCAGCTGGATTCATTGCGAAAAAACATGACGGTAGTGTTACAGGATGTTTTTTTATTTTCAGGTTCTATCTACGATAATATAACGTTGCGATTGCCTATTCCTCGCGAACAGGTTGTTGCGGCGGCAACCTTCTGCGGCGCTCATGATTTTATTCAGCAACTCCCGGGTGCGTATGATTTTAATGTGATGGAGCGCGGTCAAAGTTTATCCTTAGGACAAAGGCAACTTATCTCGATTGTTCGTGCGGTATTATTTAATCCGCAGTTACTCATTTTAGACGAGGCAACATCTTCTATTGATACAAATACAGAGCGTTTGTTGCAACGAGCAGTAGATAAAGTAATCGCTGACCGCACATCGATTATCATTGCCCACAGACTTTCCACCATTCAAAAGGTAAACAGGATTCTGGTACTTGAAAAAGGAAAAATCGTTGAATATGGAACTCACGACGAACTCCTGAAGAGAAACGGAGCATACAGCAAACTGTATGCAACGCAATTAAAGTAGTGTTATCACTGAAAGGTAAAGTATCTATTTACTTACTAACCTTAACGGTTTTCTTTTCAATAAATTTTTGAACCCATTCTGTGGTAACTGACTTAGGGCGCTCGATACCCTGACCAAGAGCGCGATCCCAGCAAAGTGAAGCCAATACACCCAAAGCACGTGAAACACCAAATAACACGGTGTAGAAATCATATTCAGACATGCCGAAATGCACAAGCAAGGCGCCACTGTGAGCATCTACGTTAGGCCATGGGTTTTTGATTTTACCGGTTGAGTCGAGTATAGGAGGGGCTACTTCGTATACATTCCATACGATATTCACGAGTTCATCATTAGGACAATACCGTTTTGCAAAATCTGCTTGTGCGGTAAAGCGAGGGTCGGTTTTACGAAGCACTGCGTGGCCATAACCCGGTACCACTTTACCATCCTCAAGCGTTTGTTTGATGTAGGAGGCAATTTGTTCTTTACTGGGATTCGTGTTCTTCAGGTCATCTCTCATCTGGAAGATCCAACGGATCACCTCCTGATTGGCTAACCCATGAAGTGGACCGGCTAAGCCGTTCATACCTGCGGCAAAAGACAAATAGGCATCACTTAATGCAGAACCGACTAAATGTGTGGTATGTGCGGATACATTACCTCCTTCGTGATCAGCGTGTATGGTAAGATATAAACGCATAAGGCTTTTAAACTCTTTCGATTCAAAGCCTAGCATATGTGCAAAATTTGCCGCCCAATCCAAAGAAGGGTCAGCCGGTATGTGCACGTTGTTTTTGTATGTACGACGATAAATATATGCCGCTACTATTGGCAGTTTGGCAATAAGGTTAAATACATCGTCGAACATGGGGTCCCAGTAATCTTTTTTACTGATTCCCTCACGGTATGCTTTGGCAAATTCCGATTCAGTTTGCATCGCCATAACGGCAATACTGAATTGAGTCATAGGATGAGTGGTGAGCGGCAATTGATCAATCGCATCAAACACATGTTGAGGAACCGCCGAACGGGTCATAAACTCATGCGTAATCGATGCCGTTTCCTCTTTACCGGGCAATTCGTTGTATAATAATAAATAAAATAACGCTTCTGGAAGAGGCTCAGTACACCCTTCAGCGGCAGGCAATTTTTCTCGTAACTCAGGAATGGTATATCCTCTGAAACGAATACCTTCATCGGCATCAAGTAAGGAGGTCTCTGTAACAAGAGCTTTCATACTTTTCATGCCACCATATAATTGAGATATAGTTATGGTGCCTAATTCAAGGTCTCCATGCTCTTTAACCATGTTCTTGATATCCTTCGCCAAGGGCTGTGATACATTCTTAAATTTCTCTTTGAGTTGGTTCATAAAGTACTGCCTAAATGCTTTTTTTTGAGGGGATAAAGGTACTAAAATAACAACCGTTTGACCCAAAAAATGTTCAATGTACCGGCCAAGAAATTATTGCCGGTTTTAGTTGTATGTCCAGGCGTTGATCGCTTCTGAAAAAGTGTAGTTGACTGATTGAGAAATGGGGTTTTCAACAGGTCTGCTGTGTGGATAAGCGTTTAAATCTATAAGTATTACATATTCGATTCAATAGTTTTACAGCCAAACAAGGATTTAAATACATCCTAACTCTGATTTAATAAATAGTAAAATGATGAAAAATACCTACGTAAGACGAATGGGGAACAGGATTGTGGCATCTCATGCCGCATGCTTTGCTATTGCGTATTTGTTCCTTGTAGTCGGGTTATTAATTCCCGTTAAAAGTAGCGCAACACACGCCGCCGGTGCAGATATTGCCTATGAATGGGTTTCCGGAAACACCTACAAAGTTACCTGTACCTTCTACAGGGATTGTGGCGGTGTTGCGGCACCTAATACCGTTACCCTGCGTGTCCGTTCTACACAGCTGAATGTAAGTTTTATACAAACGCTACAACGACTGAATCCTACAGGTCAGGAAATTACATTTTCGTGTACCGGCATTACGAATTGCAGTGGTGGAACACAAACCGGTATTCAGCGCTATGTATATCAGGGTAATGTAACCTTGCCCGGTCCGGCAACTGACTGGAAATTCAGCTACCAGGTATGTTGCAGAAACTGCTCCATCACTACGATATTGTTACCACAGCCTTGTGATAATAACATATCTGAGCCACAGATTTATGTTGAAGCGACTCTCAACAGTGTCGTTGCCCTTCAGAATTCATCCCCGACATTCACGGTCAATCCGGTTTTATTTATTTGCCAGGGTCAATTGTTCAATTTCAATCAGGGTGCCCTCGATATTGATGGCGATTCCCTCAACTATGAGTTGATCATTCCTAAAACCTCAACAACGACCTCGGTTACATACATACCACCATTTAACACAACTAATTTTATTTCCTCGGCTCCGGCTCCATCACTTAATCCAACAACCGGCCAGATAGCACTTACACCTACTACAACCGGTCAGGTTGGTATTATTGCGCTATTGGTAAAAGAATTCAGAAATGGGGTCTTGATTGGCTCTACCATACGTGACGTCCAGATTCAAATTGTTGACTGTAGTAATCAAAACCCGGTAATATCCGGTGTTGATGGTAGTTCTTCGTATGAAGTTGAAGTTTGTGCCGGTGAAGAAATCAATTTTCAACTCACGGCAACCGACCCTGATGCAGGACAACTGCTAACACTAACATGGAATAACGGTATACCGGCACCGGCCACATTCACCACATCGGGTATTTCTAATCCGGTTACAGGCACGTTTAACTGGCAAACTACTCCGGCTGATGGTTCTACAATCCCTTACAGTTTTGTGGTTACCGTACAGGATAATGGATGTTTTTTCAACAACATCCAGTCCTTTGCCTATACCATTTTTGTCCGAAATGTAACCGCTACAATCAGTACAGATAATGTAAGTTGTTTAGGTGCAAATGATGCGAGTGCCACAGCTAATCCAACAGGTAGCGGACCATTTACCTATAAATGGTCAAACAATGCTACAACGCAAACAATAAGTGGCTTACAACCCGGCACCTATTCCGTTACGGTTACCGGCGCGCTTGGATGTACAACCGTTTCATCAGTAACAATCACAGAACCTACGTTGCTAACACTCAATGCAACCGTTGAAAACAATGTTCAGTGTTCGGGTGGCAATGATGGGTCTGCAACAGCATTGGGTTCAGGCGGTACCGCTCCATATAGTTATCAGTGGTCTTCAGGGGCCACTACATCAACGGTTACAGGTCTGGCTCAGGGCACTTACACCGTTACCGTTACCGATAATAATCAATGTTCAGCCACTTCATCTGTTACGATAACAGAATCAACACCTGTTGACATAACTGTAACGTCTAATCAGCCGGCGGGTTGTTTGGGTGAATCATCCGGAGCTGTTGATATTATTGTATCCGGTGGTCAGGCTCCTTACACTTTTCAATGGTCAAATGGGGCTACTACCGAAGATATTAATTTGTTACCGGCGGGAACCTATAATGTAACAGTAACCGATAATGTGGGATGTACAGGAACTCAGATCGCTGTAATTGATCAACCAAGTATTCCTGTTCCGTTAATTACTGCGGTTAGCGTTAACGGCATAAATGTTTCCTGTTTTGGAGCAGCAACGGGTCAGGCTTCTGTATCGGTTACCGGCGGAACACCTCCTTATAGTTTTATCTGGTCTAATGGATCTACAGAATCGTCTGTAAGTGGTCTCTCTGCAGGACTCGTTTCTGTGATTGTATCGGATCAAAATGGTTGCTCAAACCTGGACACGTTGGAAATCACACAACCACCGCTTCCGTTTACTCTGGAGTTTGACAGCATTTCCAATTATAATGGTACCGGCGTTTCCTGTTCAGGCATTAACGACGGATTTATCGTTACCTCAACTACAGGCGGACAGTCACCATTCACTTATTTATGGTCAGGTGCTCAGACAACCTCCGCCATATCTGGTTTGGCTCCCGGTAGCTACTCGGTTACCGCAACCGATGCCTTAGGTTGTACCACATCCAATACTGCAATAATTACACCAGCAGAACCTTTGAATTTATCCTTGCTTCCTGCCGATACAGTAGGTTTTAACATTAATTGCTTCGGTGAAGCCAGCGGTGTGGTTTCTGTAGTCTTTTCCGGTGGCACATCCCCCTACACATTTAACTGGAATAATGGGGCAACAACTCCATTCATCTCTAATTTGACGGCCGGAACATATAGTTTAACCCTCACCGATATCAACGGGTGCTCGGCCACTGAATCCATCACGCTTACTCAATCTGATAGTATAGTACCACTGATTAACAGTCCGGTTATTACCGGTGGAACTAATTTGCTATGTTTTGGCGACTCAGATGCCTCTGCAAGTGTTACTGTAACTGGTGGCACTCCACCATACAACTATCTATGGTCTAATGGTGCCACTGCCGACAACGTCAATAACCTCTCCGCAGGTGTAGTTTCTGTTACGATTCAGGATGTTAATACTTGCAGTGCCAATGCATCGCTTACAATCAGTCAGCCTGAGGCAATAGGTATAACCCTCAGTGCTGATCCACTTATTAACTGCGGTAACGCAAATGACGGTGGGATAAATGCAGTGATTACAGGAGGCACCGGAGCCTATAATTACAGCTGGTCGAACTCATCAAGTACACAAAATCTCTCCGGATTGAGTGCAGGTACCTATACATTAACTGTTACCGATGAGAATAATTGTTCGTCCGAGAATGCTATTACTTTAACAGCACCACCCACATTAGTTTCCATATCTGATGTTACCCCTCCATCCTGCAGTAATTCTACAGATGCTTTTATCACACTAAATACCAGCGGAGGTACTCCGGAGTATACCTACTCCTGGTCGAATGGTGCTACATCAAGCAGTCTATCCGGCATTGGTGCCGGCACTTACACGGTAACCATAACCGACGAATTGGGTTGCACGCTTGTACTGAATATTCCGGTAGAAGGTCCTTTGCCATTGGATTTGACACCTATTGTTACGGATGTTTCTTGTTTTGGATTCTTTGATGGTATTATTAATGTAAACCCAAGTGGCGGTATACCACCATACTCTTTCATTTGGTCAAACGGATCAACAAATCAGATTAATACATCGCTGAGTGCCGGTTCCTATTCGGTAACCGTTACTGACGCAAATAATTGTACCGCTGTATCCAATAAAGTTTGTAATCAACCCACGATCATCTCTGCCGATATTGTTGTTACACCTCAATCGTATTGTCAAAGCACACCAAATGGTTCCATCAACTTAAGCGTTAGTGGTGGTACCGCTCCTTATACCTTCCTTTGGTTCAACGAAAGCACAACTGAAGATATCGATCCAATTACAAATGGGACATATTTTGTCACCATCACAGATGCCAATAACTGTGCTGAGATCATTGAAAATATTATCGTTCCCGAAACGGACACGCTGAATATCAATTCTGAAATTACCCAACCAAATTGTAATAGTTCACCCGATGGGTTGATTACCTTAATCGTAACGGGTGGATCAACACCATATACTTATTTATGGTCTGATGGCAGTTCATTCAGTTCATTGACAGCTTCAGCCGGAACGTACAGTGCAACCGTTACCGATGCTAATGGTTGCAGTGTATCGCTGGGCAACTTGCTCATAAATGAATGCTGTAACATCACAATAGATGCAAATCCATTCTCGCCGGGTTGTGGTAAACAGCTTGGCTTTATTGATATCACAGTCTCCGGAGCTACGGATCCGATCACGTATATTTGGTCAACCGGCGATACGGGTGAGGATATCGATCAGATTGGCACCGGATCTTATTCCGTTACTGTCGAAGATGCCAATGGATGTTCGGCTACCGGAACATGGTCAATCAATGCCGGTGGAGTTGACATCATCATTGATGCCGCGGTAACACAACCTATCTGTACTAATGGTTTTGGTAGTGTTACCTTAACCCTTACCGGTGGCACCGCACCTTTCACAATTGTTTGGTCCAACGGATCAACCGGTTCAATCCTGAATGATCTTACGGCAGGGACCTACACGGTTACCGTTACCGACTCATTTAATTGTGTTGCCTCTGAGTCCATTACAATAATTAACCCTTCGGGCACAACACTGAGCTCCGTAGTAAATAATCCGGGATGTTCACCGGGTAATGATGGTTCAATTGACTTAATAATTAACGGTGGATTATCACCTTATTCCTTCATTTGGAATAACGGGGCTACAACCGAAGATCTCTCCGGACTGGAAGTCGGTATCTACTCGGTTACGGTCACCGATGCAAATAATTGTACCACGGCCTTATCGGTCAATCTGGAGTTGGAAAACGATCTAACGGTTGAAGTCGCTGATGTACTTATTGCCTGCAATGACTCCATTTACGAACTTGCCGCTTTAGCCACCGGCGGAACAACTCCCTATGTCTTTATTTGGAGTGATGGAAGTTCATCGGAATCTTTACAAAATCCAATTATCGATCAAACCTACTCAGTTACAGTTACGGATGCCGCCGGCTGTACGGCTACCGATGGTGGTTTAGTTTCTGTGCAAAATTTACTTACTGCAACCACTACACTCTCAGATTACGGCTCAGGCATTAATGTAACCTGCGTAAATAATAATGGATCTATAACGCTCAATGTCAACAACGGTGCAGAACCTTACACAGTGATTTGGAGCAATGGGCAAACCGGATTAGAACTCATTGGGTTAAGCAGTGGTACCTACACAGCTACGATTACTGATGCGGGCGGATGTACACTCACAACCACGGCAGAACTCATTAAATCAGATACATTAATTATTTCACTTACACCATCGTTGTACAATGGTGGCTTTAATATTTCTTGCAATGGTGCTTCAGATGGTTCCATCGATATAAACATCAGTGCCGGCGTTGAACCGTACACCTACATCTGGAGCAATGGCGCCACAAGTGCTTCATTAGAAAATATTTCAGCCGGAACTTATTCGGTTACGGTAACAGATACAAATAACTGTACCGGTGAGGCCTCAATAACATTGTCAGAACCTAATGCACTTACGCTCAACCTGAATGTTACCGGAAATTGTAATAACTCAAGTACACAAACTGTTGTAGTTAGCTCATCTGTTGAAGGAGGCACAACGCCATATTCCTATCAATGGAGTAATGGAACTACAGGTGAATCGTTCAGCCCAACAACGTCCGGTGTATATACGTTGACCGTAACCGATGCCAATGGATGTCAGATTACCGATGAAATTGAAGTGGATGTAACTGAACCCCTTGCCATAACAATTACGCAATTAAATCAATTGTTTTGTAATAGCGCCGATACAGCTCAACTTCAGGTAATACCAAATACCGGTGTAGGACCATATACTATTATCTGGAGCACAGGCGACACTTCTGCTATTATCAATAATCTTGCCGCGGGCAACTACTGTGTTACAGTAACCGATGCAAATAATTGCTCTGCTACTGCTTGTCAGCAAATAACCGTGCAGAATAATTTGGATGTTAGCATTGCCATTATTCAACAACCCGGCTGTCAAAATCAGTTTGGCGTTCTGCAGGCCACAGCCTCCAATGGCACTGCCCCTTATCAGTATGCTTGGAGCATAGGAGGAATAACCGGAGATTTACTTAATAATGTTATACCCGGTACATACAGCGTTACGGCAACCGATGCTTCAGGTTGTACTGCAACTACATCCATTACGATTCCTCCCGGAGTTCCCGTAATCATCACTTCAGAAATTATTTCACAGCCAACCTGCGAAACAGCCGCTAATGGATCGTTTACATTCATTGTAACTGGCGGCTTACCTCCCTACCAAATAACTGTAAATGGCAATACGGTTAATTCCGGCGATACTATTGTAACCCTCCTGCCCGGTGCATACAGCATACAGGTACTGGATAGCTCCGGTTGTGATGCAATAATCTTTGTGACGCTTGTACCAGAAAATAATATCACGGCAACAATTACTATTCTAAATCAATTAACATGTTTAAATGGCACAGATGGTGCCGTGAATGTAAGTGCTTCGGGTGGCACCGAACCCTACACGTATTTGTGGACCAATGGCTCAACCACTCAGGATGCAATCGGTCTTTCAGCCGGCGAATATTGCGTTACCATCACTGATGTTAATGGGTGTTCAATAGTACAATGTATTACGCTCAACAATAATTTAGTACTAACCACCAATACTACAACTACAGATATAACCTGTGGTAACTTGTGTAATGGATCTGCATCAGCTAATCCGTCAGGTGGGATACCGCCATACAGTATACAGTGGGCCAACGGGTCATCTTCAGAAACCATAAATAATCTATGTCAGGGAACCTATTATGTAACGATTATAGATGCCAATAATTGTATTGTGATTGATTCTGCTGAAATCATCTTACCGCCTTTCTTCACACTTCAACTCACTTCAACATCAGATACCATTGGCTGTAATGCGACTAACGGTGTTGAAATTACGAGCAATGTAATCGGTGGTTCAGAGCCATACAGTTACATTTGGAGTAATGGTTCAACCGAATCATCGATAACCGTAACAGAAGGCGGAACGTATTCGGTGACGGTAACCGATGCAACACAATGCATACAAAATGCTTCAATAACCATATCTGAAATTCCACAGATTGAGTTGATTGCCGACGTAACCGACGTAACCGGTTGTGCGGGAGATTCAACTGGAGCAATAAGCTTAACAATAAGTAATGGCACCCCGGGATATGCGGTGTTGTGGTCTAACGGATCAACTGAAGAGTCATTAAATAATTTACCTGCTGGAGTTTACACGGTTACCGTATCCGATGCAGCAGGATGTAGTGTAACAGAAAGTATAGCTGTTAGTGAGCCGGCACCGGTTACGTCTTCAATCAGTATTGATGAACCCCTTTTGTGTACCGGAGGAAATAATGCTGTAGTAACGGCAACACCAAATTCCGGACAGGCACCATATAGCTTTGTTTGGTCTAATGGTGATACGGGCGCAACAGCAGACAGCCTCGGCGCCGGAGTATGGAACGTAACGGTAACAACAGCTGATGGATGCGTGGGTATTGATTCAATTGAACTGATATTACCTGAGCCATTTATACTTACACTAACTCAAACATCCGACACGATAGGTTGTAATGCACCATCAACAGCCACTATTACGGCGGAAGTAAGTAATGGTGTTACTCCACTGACATATAGTTGGAGTAATGGTTCAACTGAATCATCGATAACCGTAACAGAAGGCGGCACGTATTCGGTGACGGTAACTGACGCATCACAATGCGTACAGACAGCAAGCACCGGCATCATTTTGATTCCTCAGATTGAGTTGATTGCCGACGTAACCGACGTAACCGGTTGTGCGGGAGATTCAACGGGAGCAATAAGCTTAACAATAAGTAATGGCACCCCGGGATATGCGGTGTTGTGGTCTAACGGATCAACTGAAGAGTCATTAAATAATTTACCTGCTGGAGTTTACACGGTTACCGTATCCGATGCAGCAGGATGTAGTGTAACAGAAAGTATAGCTGTTAGTGAGCCGGCACCGGTTACGTCTTCAATCAGTATTGATGAACCCCTTTTGTGTACCGGAGGAAATAATGCTGTAGTAACGGCAACACCAAATTCCGGACAGGCACCATATAGCTTTGTTTGGTCTAATGGTGATACGGGCGCAACAGCAGACAGCCTCGGCGCCGGAGTATGGAACGTAACGGTAACAACAGCTGATGGATGCGTGGGTATTGATTCAATAACAATAATAGCACCGCAACCACTCCAGATAAATAGTCAGATTTCAGTACCAATAAATTGTATTACAGGTATTGGCGGTGAAATATCCCTTACGGTTATTGGAGGCACTGCGCCATTGACTTATCAATGGTCACCGAATACCGGAGACAATAGTAATGTTGCATCTAATCTTTCTGCAGGCACCTACTTCTTTACCGTAACCGATGCTAATGGCTGTCAGAATAATGATTCATTAGTATTGTCGGTACCTCCGGCAGTGAATCTAACATCAACAGCGGTTGATGTAATATGTGGCGGCACGTCAACAGGCAGCATATCCATCATTGTTGACGGAGGTACTGCACCGTTCAACTTCTTATGGTCAAACGGGTCCACACAAAGCTCAATAAACAATAGTTCAGCCACTGACTATTGTGTAACTGTTACGGATGCATCGGGATGTACTGCTTCCATTTGCGATACTATAATTGATTTGAATCAACCACTCAATGCACAACTCAGTATTAGTGATTCCATTTCTTGCAACGGTGGATGTAATGCCGATATCAATCTCGATGTAACCGGTGGCTTGCCTACTTACCTGTTTATTTGGAGTACTGCGGCTACAACATCCGGCATCTCAGATGTATGCGCCGGCGACTATTCCGTTTTAGTTACGGATGAGAATGGCTGTACCGTTAATCAACAGATTACGGTCACACAACCACAGCCCCTTTCTGTTTCCCTGGCAGTAGTTAATGAACCATCGTGTTCATCAGATAATGGATGTATTACGATAAGTAATGTTAGTGCGCCACAGGGAACTTACACCATTGCCTGGTCGGGTTCAGCAGCTAACGGAGATACGCTTTGTGACCTTGCTCCCGGAACTTACAGCGTTACCATAACGACTAGTGCAGGTTGTACAGCGTCTACCTCTGTTGTGTTAAATCAACCATCCGGATTAAGTGTAAGCCTGGAAGGCTTGAGCCCTTGTTTTAATCAATGCAATGGTAGTGTTAATGCTACGGTTCTGGTTGGGGCACAGCCCTATAATTTCATCTGGAGTAACGGACAGACTTCAACCGGCGCAACATCATTATTAACGGATTTATGTGCCGATAGCTACTCGGTTACGGTAACAGATGCCAACGGTTGTTCCGGCACAGCATCATTTAATTTAACAGCACAACCACAGGCGGCAGTCAGTGCCGGACCCGATGAAGTATTATGCAGTCAGCTTGATACGATTACTCTCGACGGGTCAGTAAATAATATCAGCGCATTCTCCTGGACTTCATCAGGAGCGGCTACCTTGTCGGCTACAGATGTTCTTAATCCTACGGCGAGTGGATTGACTCCTGGAGCAAACTTGTTTATTTTCACCGGAAACAGCGGTATTAATTGCGTTTATACGGACAGTGTGGTTATTACATTGATTGATGTAGTGGCAAATGCCGGGCCGGACGGATCAGATTGCAAAGCTGAAAATCTATCCCTCCAGGCAACTGGGCAGGGCACCTGGACTGTGATTTCTGGTAATGTATCCCTCTCAAGTAATACGAGTCCTAATCCTGTTATTAATAATATTGCCGAAGGTGAAAATATACTCATATGGACAGTGGAGGAGGGTGGTTGTTCAGTTTCCGACACCGTCGTACTTGAATTGTTACCTGTTTCTGAATGCGTGGATTCCATTAAAATACCAACCGGCTTTTCACCAAACGGAGATGGAGTGAATGATAATTTCCAGATACTCGGAATTGAGCTCTATCCAAATAATGAACTAACCATTTTCAATCGATGGGGTAATGTTGTTTACTTCAAACAGAATTACTTGAACGAGTGGAATGGCTCGAATTCCAACGGAGAACCGTTGCCCGATGCAACATACTTTGTCATCTTCACATCCGAAGATAAAAAGTATCAGTACAGTGGCTACGTTGACTTGAGAAGACAATAATCAAATGAATAAAAATTCTGATTCTAATTAATAGATAAATTAACTGAGAATGAAAAAAAATATTATCACATCACTTTTGTTGGCTCTGTTTGCATCTAGCGCTTTGGCACAACAGGATCCATTGTTGAGTCAGTATATGTTTAATCATTTACTAATCAACCCCGGTTATGCGGGTAGTAAAGATTATGCCATGACGACCCTGCTTTACCGCAATCAATGGGTAAAACTTGATGGAGCACCAAAGACAGTTGTAGCGTCTTTACATAGTCCTGTTTTTAAAAGCCGTAAAGTCGGACTTGGACTTACATTGATGAATGACCGTATCGGTATATCCAACAGGACAAATATCATGGTAGATTATGCTTATCATATACCAATAAAAAATAATTTAAAAATAGCCATTGGAATCAAAGCGGGTTTAATGAATCAGACCGCAAAACTGAGTGATGCAGTCATCATCGACCCAAATGATAAAATATATCAAGGTGGTTCTTTGTCACGTCTGAATCCAAATATTGGAGCCGGAGCCTATTTATACAGTAAGAAATTTTATCTGGGATTTTCCGTCCCCGGATTCCTGAGCTATGATCCTTCCAGACCGATTTCTATCGATGGGTCTTTACGAAATGTTCCGGCCTATGTTAGACACTATTGGATAACAAGTGGTGCGGCACTCGAAGTCTCTCCCGATTT
>Ga0315901_10000713_pt1 | contig 48708 bp, 55 predicted proteins | sample LakEriMetagenome_10_FD_203761 | JGI IMG/M metagenome (GOLD analysis project Ga0315901, IMG submission 203761) | Freshwater fungal communities from buoy surface, Lake Erie, Ohio, United States - Buoy 2 MA116 | ecosystem: Environmental > Aquatic > Freshwater > Lake | place: USA: Lake Erie, Ohio...
AGAATGAGCGCGAGCGCATCCTTACCGACTTCAAGGCTGGGCGCTTACGTGCGCTGACGAACGCCAATGTCCTGACGACTGGTTTCGACTATCCCGACATTGACCTGGTGGCCATGCTGCGCCCGACGATGAGCGCCAGTCTTTATGTGCAGATGGCTGGCCGTGGCATGAGGGTCAAGAGCCACACCGACCATTGTCTGGTGCTCGACTTTGCCGGTGTGGTCGAGTCGCATGGCCCGATCACCAATGTGCAGCCGCCCAAGAAGGGTGGCGATGGCAATGGCGAGGCACCAGTCAAAGTCTGCGACCACTGCGGTGAGCTTGTGCACATCTCGGTGATGGTTTGCCCTTCATGTGGTGAGCAGTTTCCTGAGCCAGTCAAGAAGTCGATGGTGTTGCGAGACGACGACATCATGGGTCTGGATGGCCAAGAGCTGGAGGTGAGCAGCTGGGCCTGGCGTGAACACATTAGCAAAGCGTCAGGTAAGCAGATGCTGGCGGTGACGTATTACGGAAGCCTGAGTGATGCGCCGATCACTGAATACTTGCCGATCATGCACGAAGGCTATGCTGGACAGAAGGCGATGGGCCTGCTGCTGAGTATTGCGAACAGCGCCAGCATTGTGCCTGGTGGATTGAATGTGCAGACGATGGTGGAGATGGTGCAGAACATGAACAACGCCACGCCGCCGAAGCTGATCGAATACCGCAAGGATGGAAAATTTTACAGAGTGATGAAACGGAGCTGGGAATGAGACACGCCGAACCTGATTTTTTAGTGCAGTGGCGCGAGTGGGATCGTGCTGGGCCGCCACGCTGCTGCCACACCTGTGAGCATTACGGCAACGATGGCATGTGTGTGGAGTTCTTCATGAAGCCGCCCAAAGAGTTTGCCGAGGCCGTGGGCGAGTGCCCGAAGTGGGAGCGCGAATGCCCTCTATGACTGACGTTCCGAGCGAACATTTTGAACAACGCGAGTTTGTTAAATGGTTTCGCCAGACCTACAAAGGTGTGCGCATTTTTGCCATAGCGAATGGCGGTGCCAGAAGTATCACCACGGCCGCCAGGTTGAAAGCCGAGGGCGTTTCCTCTGGCGTGCCTGATCTGTGCATTCCTGCCTGGAAGCTGTGGATCGAGATGAAGCGCACAAAGGGCGGGAGCGTCAGTCCAGAGCAAAAGGACTGGATCAAATACCTTGAAGATGTGGGTTATTGTGCTAAAGTGTGCAAAGGTGCTGAGGATGCAAAGAAGCAGATTCAGGCCTTTTTTAACGAAGGAAATTTATGAACGAGAAGATCAAAGACCGTTACATGACGATGCGGCTGCCCGCCGATGTGGAGCGTGAGTTGCGCAAGATGGCCGCGGCGAACACGCGCACGCTGGCGGCGCAAATCCTGCATTACGTGAAGCAGGGGCTGGAAAATGAAAAAAAATAGTGTCATACCTCTAAATAAGTGTGAGACTGTGGGATTTTGTGGTGTATAATTGAGCCATCAACAACCAACCAGCAAGGAGCTGACCGTGATCATGACTTTCAACATCAACAACAACACCTTTGTGATCGCCTTGGCTGTCGCCCTGGTTGCCATCAAGTACGGCGCGATTGCAGCCTACATGCTCCACACTTATGGCGCTCTGTCTGCCTTCTAATTTTTAACCACCTCAAAGGACAACATCATGAAAAAAGCGCTTCTTTCCATCGCAATCGCAATCATGGGCGTGACTTCGGTACAAGCCTCAGTTACTTGTGAGCCGGTGGCTGAAATGGCTAAAGATGTCATGAGAGCTCGCCAATCAGGTGTTGCATTGTCAGACATGAAAAAAATTGCAGAAGATATGGGCCCATCTTCAATTGGTCGGATGGTGCAAGCAATGGTCGCTCAGGCGTATAACGAGCCACGCGACAAAACAGAAAAAGCAAAACAAAAAACAATCACCGCATTCTCACAGGCGCACATGCTTTTATGTGTTGCTGGAACAAAATAAATCATTACAACAAAAGGAAAACATCATGAACTTCATCAACGCAACAAAAAACGCCGTTTCCAAGTTGAGCACTTTTACCAAAGTGGCTTTGATCAGCGTTGCACTGATTGCCGCCTCTTTGGCATCTCAGGGCGATTTCACACCAACCCCTCCGACAGCAGCCGAAGTTGCAGCCGCGACAAAAGATCGCGCTGATATGCACAAGGCTTACATGGCCCGCGACTTTATCAAGGCTTCATTGCGTAACCCCGACTCCTTGAAGGTTACAAAAGGCATCGTTACTGAGGATGGCGTTGTTTGCCTTGAGTACCGCGCTCAGAACGGCTTTGGCGGCATGAATGCTGAATTTGCTGTCATGGATGCCAAGTTTGTCATGCACCAGACGGATGCCGCATGGAACAAACTGTGCGCAGGCAAGTCGGGCAGCAAGTATTTCTGAATAGATAAAGGACAAAGCAATGAAACATCACCACCTTCACCAACACTACCAGGTCAGAGCTGCCAAGCTAAGTTTCAGAGCGCAGGCTGCACTCGACTTTTTATGTAATCTCGCGGTTGCCCTTGTGATCGGCGTCGGCATGGCCGCATTGCTGGTCGCATGGTGGTCGTCATGAACGACCGCTACATCACCGAGCTGGACGAGTTAGAGGCGCAATTGCAGCACGCTTTAGACAAGGCGCGAAGCACATCACTGCCAGCGCACGCTGTGCGCAATTGCCCATCTGATTTGCAAGCATCGGACGAAGCCTGGCGCAAGGTCCAGAGTCTGAAATATCGCATTAAGTGCTTGAAGGATGACGCAAATGATTAACGACGCAATGAGAGGCGGCTTGCCCGCTTTAAAAACCGACACAGCCTTGGACGAGTTAGAGGCGCAATTGCGCGATGTGTTTGCCGTGCAGTCCATGCAGGCTGAGCTGCGCCTGACGAACGGGATCCCGTCGGATCTAGAGGGGCGCCAGGAAGTGGCCAGGTTTGCTTACTTAATGGCCGACGCGATGTTGGCGGAAAGGAAAAAATGACTAAATTTGCACAATGGCTCAAAAGCCTTTACACCACGCCAAGCCCTGAAGTGATGGCGATGCGCGAACTCGACTCGGCCAAGCGAGGGCTGCTGGAAGCTCAATCTGGGCGCGAATATGCACATTCTCTCACCCTGTACCATGAAGCGCGAATCAAGCGTTTGACCGCTTTTTTGCGCAAATCGACGGAGGTGGACGCATGAGAACAACCATTGAAATGGCCCGCGAAGCTGCGGGTGACGACTGGGGATTGTTTCAGGAGTACATGCCTGAGATACACAGGCTAGTAGAGCTTGTCCGTGCTGACGAGCGTGAGGCGTGTGCAAAGGTGTGTGAATCACACGGGCCAACATTGGCTAACGGCGCAATGCTTGCTGAAGCCATCCGAAACAGGAGCAACACATGACACCAAACACAATTCAATTTTACTCAGACAGCCACACCGAAGTCCTGCGCTTATCCAAAGAAGGCATATGGGCCAACCCTGACATCCCTGCTGACGAGGCTGCAAAGCTGGTGCTGGAGGCTATTGACCACAACATCAAGGTGCTGGTGGAGAAGGCCGTGTCAAAAGAGCGTGAGGCGTGTGCAAAGGTGTGTGATGACCTGCCAGCACCAGACAGTTGCAGCGGATCAGAGGGTAGTCTTTGGGATGTTGCAACGCTTGAGTGTGGAGATGCCATCCGAGCAAGATCAAAGGATGAAAAATGATTACACAAGCAGAATTGAAAAACTTGTTTGACTACTTTGATGGTCAACTTATTGCCAAGACAGACAACAACAAAAGAAAAGCTGGAGATGCGCTTAGATCAATAACTGGTAAGGGTTATTTAAGTGGGCGCGTTAATGGGCGCTCATACAGAGTTCACCGCTTGGTGTTCTTGTATTTTCATGGCTTTATGCCACCTCAAGTCGATCACATTGATGGCAACCGATTGAACAACCGAATTGAAAACTTAAGAGAAGCAACTTTTAAACAGAACAACCAAAACAGAAAACCAACAGGGTCAAGTGGGGTCAAAGGTGTTGTATGGCACAAGCAGTCAAAAAAGTGGGTTGCATCCATTTGCGTAAACAGAAAAAGCGTTCACCTTGGGTCATTTGAAAACATTAAAGATGCGGCACTGGCTGCTACTGAGGCGCGGGAAAAGCTGCATGGAGATTTTGCATGGAGCAACACATGACCAAACAAATGACACCGTGGTTTCCATCAAGCATTAAGCCTGTTCGTGCGGGTGTGTATGAGGTCTACACGCCAAATTCTCTTGCAAACAGGTACGCATACTTTGACAAGGATGGCTGGCGTCTTTGTGCTGCAAGCGTAGAAGATGCAAGGAGGGAGTTAAATTGGGATGGCATTTATTGTGAATCAAGCATGAACCTTCCTCGCTCAAAGTGGCGCGGGTTTACTAAGGAACAGAAATGACCTGCAAACACCGATGGACCCCAGTCGATGGCCAACCGATTTACAAGTGCGCCCGATGTGGCGCGTTTATGAGGATCGTTAAGTGACCCCATTGAACAGCGGCACACTGATAGCCAAGGCATGGGAGGCGCTGCACGAGTTCGGCAAGATCACCGCGCAAGAGTTTGCAGATTACGCCGACATCGGAAGGTACGACGCCCATGCAGCCCTTGCCAAGATGAACAAGCGCACCAAGGATGGCGTCAAGCGCATCTACATCGCCAACTGGACTTACGGCCACGATGATGCAAGGCGCTACCCTCGGCCCGTTTTTATGATCGGTGACCAGCCGGACAAGCCCAAGCCCAAGCCTGACGTGCGCGAGAACCGCAGACGCAGCGAGGCGCAACGCAACAAAATCCTTCGCATGAACAGTGTGTTCAACATGGCGATGACACGCGACAAAATCAGAGAACTAAGAAAAGCCTTATGAATTGCAACTGCCACCCCAACTCACCATTCCATTGGAAGAAAAACCCTCGCCCCAGCGTCTTTGTCAAAGACCCTGCGTTCAGGCCCAAGGGCCAGGCCGTTGACGCTGCACTGACCAAAGAGGAGAACTTGATCGCCTACAAGCAGTTTAGCGTCCACAGCCGGGCGCACCCAATGGTCAAGCCATCGCTGAACAGGCACGAATTATGAAGTGCCCAGTATGCAGTGCCTGGACTTCGGTCAAAGAAACCCGGACACGCAAGACAGACGGCGTGGTGAAGCGCAGATACGAATGCGCCAACCTCCACCGATTCACGACAGAGGAGCGGGTTCGGCAGACTTTTGAAGTTGCCGCGACCAACTCAGCTGCTCAACCTTTTATGGCTTTCCCCAAGGCAGCCCAGATTGCTGGGTAGGGTTAGCCTGCGCGTCGATTTGGCTTTGCAGGCTGGCCTCGACAGTCGCCTCGCCTAAACTTTCCTTAACCCAACCAACAACGATTTCCTCCGTTAATTGGTCGAAGGGGACAAATGTTTCACCGGGCTGCTCTTGGTAGGTGATTGTGCCGTAGGTTGATGCGCTGTGTGTGCCATCGGTGGCAGACACTCTGTAGTGCACTGTGACGACAAAGCCAGCAGAGGTCAGGCGGTCGGTGTTGGTGATTGTCCAGTTTGTCATGATGAGTCCTTAGTTAAGATTTGGCGTAAGCGCCGTGATACAAAGAGCGTGCTTCAGTTGCAACAAGTCCAGCCAACTCCAAGTCCTTGCAGTATTGCTGAACAACAGTCTTACCGTTCTTCATTACACGCACAACCCATGCTTTGCTGGCCTTATGCCAAGACACACCGGGATATCCTGAAGTGTTGCTTGCCAAAGCGTTGCGGTTGCACTGATTTTCGCTGCGTGTAGCTGGTCGCAGATTCTCAATGCGGTTATCAGCACGGTCGCCATTGATGTGGTCAACCTCTGGAGGCAGATAACCGTAGTGCAGCATAAAGATCAAGCGATGAGCCTTTTGAACCTTGCCGCGCCATGTGATGTGCCGATAGCCTGTCTGGTGGATTGAGCCAGCAGGTTTGTCCATCATGTGCTGTTTGTTTGGATGGCTCACGCCTTTCCAATACAAGTACCCATCACGATAGTCAAAGCAGTCTGCAACGTCTTGTTGGTTCATGGGTGTGCTGCCTTATATGCGTCAAACTCTCTTTTAAGCTCTTGGATTGAGGCGATCAGCAATGGAATTAAATCAACGTAACGTAAAACAAGTGTGCCTTGCTCATTTTCGCTTACATCAACTGCTTCTGGCAAAACTTTTTGAACATCTTGAGCAATCAAGAAGGAACGGCTAACAGATTCTTCATCAGTTAAATATCGCCCCGTCCCGGCTCTAAGTGTGCAAACCTTTTCAACAGCATTTTCAAAAGGTTTAATTTGTGTTTTGTTTCTTTCATCTGAGAAAGAACTCCATGATGTAGCGCCAGCAGTAAGTTGAACCCCAGCACCAGACGTGTCGTCAACAACATAGAAAGGCGTGCTAGACCCTAGCGTGCCAAATCCCCACTTACGAGTCCCCGCCGTGTTATTGCACGCAAATCTCGCGCTGTTTGTTGTGCTCGTAGTCCCCACCAAAAAGTCACCTGCCGCAGTCAGTGTTGCGGCCTGAGTAAAGCTAATAGCGTCACCTGCTGTGCCGGAGGGGGCGGTGAACCACTGGAATGACCCATCACCCTCGCCCATGCGGAATTCGTTGGCGTTGATGCTGCTATTGATGTAGCGCATCGTACCTGCTGAGTCGCGATAAGCGTTTAGGCTAAGTCGCTGCTGAACTGTGTTAATTGTGTAAAGAGCGCCAGCGCCATTTTGAAACGCACGAACTCCAGAAGCCCAAGCACTCGGAGTAACCCCCAAGCCGAGGTTGCCCGCTGTATCAATCCTGACTTGCTCACTGCCTCCTGTGTAGAAGGTCATGGGCAGGTATGTGCCTGTGCCTACAATCCCGGAAGTAAATCTTGCGTCCGTAGTCCCTTCAACACTTAGCGTGTTAAACGATGAGTTTGCTATGTTGCTGTTGTTGTATGCTCGTAAATTGGATACTGTACCAGTCCCATTGGGTATAGCGGCAACAGATGTGTTGCCGTTAACCGTACTTGTTTGAAACGCTACCCGACTTGCAATAGTCGCATTGTCAAAATCGCCAATGATGCGGTTGCCAGTGCCTGTGAAGTTCAGGTTGCCAGCGGAAGTAACAGAACCAGTAGTGGCAAAGTTCGTCCCATCAAACGTCAGCGCACTCCCCGTGGTCAGGACTTTGGTGCCGTTGAGGTAGGCCACGCCGTTGGCGGTGCCAGCGTTCAGCGTCAAGTTGCCACTTAGTGTGTCACCCGTCTTTTTAACGTATGCGGCCAAGTCAGCATTAGCAGCGACTACATCCCACTTCTGAGCGCCGCCGATATAGATCAACATGTCACCCGAATTAACCGTGCCCGTGACGCCAGGGCCAAACGCGGCATTGGCCACGCCTGTGACGCTGGCAATGTAGGCATCACCGGCCGTTGGGGCTGGCACTGTGGGCGGCGCGGCTGTTGGGTCTTGAGCGCCTTTGATTTTCATCACGCCGGGGATGTTGATCAGCGAGGTGTCAATCACACCGTTGGCATCGGTACGCACCAGCTGGTCATTTTTACCAACGCCCCCGGTGGTGGTGCCTGTCGCGTCAATCGCCGCTTTGATCTGGTCAACGCTGGCCGCTTGCTTACCCGTGCCTGTGCCCAGCAAAGTAAGCTGCCCCGTCATTGTTGAACCGCTCAATTTCACATAGGCGCCCTCGGCCCTTGTTGTCTCGGCTGTAATCTGATCAACAGTTGCCGCTTGCTTGCCTGTGCCTGCGCCTGGTAGCGTGAGCTGACCAGTCATTGTTGCGCCGCTTAACTTCGCGTAAGCGCCATCAGCCCGCGCAGTCTCGGCGTTTAGCGCAGTGGTTAGCGCCGCAGTGCTGACCCCATCAGACTTGAGTAAATAATTATTCAAGATGGCGGTTAGCGCGGCCTGATCCATGCCGTCGATGTAGGGCAGCTGCGAAAAACGCCGCGTGCCGTCGCCCGCTTTAACCCGGGGTTTCGCGCCCGGTGCACTAGGCAATTCCACGGCAATCTCGCCCTCGGCGATAACAATGTCGGAAACAGCCCACTCGGCTGCTGTGCCACAAATGTGGCGGTAACGGGCGTAGGTATCGGCCATGGTTCAAACTCCTTAATGAATGGATGGGTCTTCGGGACTTCCCGCTGAAATGATGTCGGTAGATGGGAAGGATGGCTTTTTGGCAATGATCCAATCGGGCGACGGGTTGCCCGCGTGCCTTGCAATGATCCAATACCCTTGTGGTGGCGGCTTGACGGTGAAGCGGTATTTCAACCACTCGACCGTTGCGGAGACTTCCCAAAAGCACTTGGAAACATCCTTGGCATCGTACTGGATCAGGTTGCAAGACAAGTCGCCAATGAGCCGAACCTCATGCGGCACATGCGACTGCCGCTTCTGCCCAGCAAGCTCCGACGGTAGGCCCAGCTCGAACCAGTTGTAGCCGTGAACGTCGAGCCACGGGATAACGTCACCCAACTGCGCCTGGTTAAGCACCCACCGCAGCTGCATGGTGTGCGGCATGGTCTTAAACCGCCTGCGCTGACGGGTAAGACCGCCCTCGAACTCGGTGCGAACCAACCCCGCGCTGATGTCCATCGTGAACGGGGACACCTGGGGGCATGGGAATGTGTTTGGAAATGCTGCCATTTTGTGACTCCATTAAGCATAACCAACGTCTGGCGGTATATAGCCGGGCTCACCTGGGAGTGGTGGAATTGCCCCAGACGTTGATTTCCATTCGGCCCATATTGCAAAACGCCCGCCAACGGGGGACTCAGCGCCCTTGTGATAAATCGTACCGTCGGGGGCGGTAACGGTTGTTGGGCCGACAGGCCCAAGGTTTTGCTGCGCGTTACCAAAGTACACGTAGATCGAACCTCCGTGCTCCAGCCACATAAATTGCCCCTCTACGAACACTTCGCCAGTTTTCGGCACCCGCTGAAAAATTCCCAGGGCAATACCACCGGCCCGTCGGGTGCTAGGCGGCGCAGGGGGTGCTTCCATTGCGGGGATGTCTGGCAAGACTGCTGGCGGCACGTACACTGGCGGGGGGCCATCGGGCGCTGTGTCGTATGCCTGCCAGGGCAGCGCCCCGTTGTAGACGGACGGGTCGTAGGCAACGGCCTCAATCAGCACCGTTGTGCCCTGTGGCGTCATGGATGACACAATCCAGTCGGTGACGGCAGTTGTAGATGTGCCAAAAGAAAACGGAGTCGGGTCAACATCACCGCCAAGGCCTGCAAGCTGGTAGCTTGCCCCCAAGATCATGGTCGAGTCGTCTGCGCCCTTTGTGACGGTTGTGGTGTGCACATCGCCAAAAATATCGCGCACCACAATCATGTGGCCAGAGCCTGCCCAGTCTAGTGGCGCTTCTGCAATTGCCGTCTTTGTGGTCGCGTCAAAGTCCACAAAATAACCAGACTGACCCCACGATGGCATGTCGTGAGACACGGCAATCCGGTCACCATGCAGCACGGTCAAGCCATCCAATTCAGTCTCAAATTGAACCATCTTGCGCGACACAGTGCGGCGCTTGGCTCTCAAAATGGCGTGCCGCTTGGCCACATCCCTATCAGTGCAGCCAAACAATGTCACGTTGTCCGTGTTGGTCAGCAATGGCGACTCAGCCCCCGCCAGATCCACCACCACATAACGCGGGTCAAAATTTTGTGGATCGCGGTATTCAACTTTCACACCATCTGGATCATCGGTCTGAGCGAAGACGTAAGTAATCCGCAAAGAGGCTGCGACAATGTTGCCGCGTCCAAACAGGGCAATGCGCTTGTCTTTGACGCAATCGTGCACGATTGTCATTTGCTGACCAACGCGCATGGGAGCAGCAGCCGCCACCTGAAGCGCGACTTGCGCCGCCTCCCAAGCCGTAGACTGACTGTCCAATACGCCATTAAACCGCGACACGCCTTCCCACTTGGCTTTTGCCGCATTGATGGCGGGAATGTCCAAGTTAAGAGCGGGCACGGGCGACGCAATCAATAGCGGGTTGCTCAGGATGTCCTCATAAACCTCGGCAGGGTTTGCCAGCTCATTGGTTGTGCCAGTTTTCAGCCTGGTCACATCCATCGAGACTTGTTGGGACGCGCCGGATGAGAACATCTCGGACGCCTTGACCCGCATTGCCGCAATGGTGACGCCTTGGTAAGCCTGCGCTGCATCGGCACCAGTCGCGTTGTATTGAACACGCATTCCCGTCCAAACCACTTCGTCTTGGTGATACCTGTCCAACAATGAGATGGAGACCCTGTAGGCCCGCATACGAATTCTGCTGCAATTAAAAGACGCCCACCCCGTAAATGGCGGGTTAATAACTATAGAGCTGTGCCTTGGCCTGTCATGTGATGAACTAAGTACTGTGTCTGTGTTGCCTTTTGTGACTATTTGATTGTTGTCGTCAATCAGCTCCCACTCAAAGCGAATAGTCACACTGTGTGATAAAAATTCACCTGTGGTTTTGTTTTGCTCGTAAAGACCTCGCGGCAAAGACACATCGACAAACACTTGCCGCATTGACATTTGATAGTTTGACTTACCAATGATGTAAGGCCCAATGATCCTATAGTGTGCGCCTACAGCACCACTAGGAAGAGGTTGGTTGGGAGCCGCAAGGATCGAGTCGCTAAAATCATCAGACGACCAAGCGTTTTCAATAAAAGCGGGCCCATCCCACAACAGATTGGCCACAGGAGGCGCTCCTCCGTTCCAGTCTGCGGTGATGGTGCCGAACTGCTTTGCTTGGCTTGCAGGGTAAACCCTTAAAAAATAATCGTGATCTGTGGTTAACAGCGTATTGCCAATATAAACATTATTCACTTTGACATCGCCAACGCCCAAGCAGAACAATAAAAAGATGTATTGACGATCGCTGTGGAATTCAACGTATGGTTGGGCCGCGTAGTCGGGGACAAAGCGCGGCACAGTGCCATAAACAACAGGCACCGCAGCGCCAAGTCGCGCCTGGTTGTTTGCGGCTCCAATTGAGTAAGACGGCGAGTGATTGCCCCCGCCGTCAAAAAAGGACGCTGAAGCTGGTTTCTTGGGCTTGAAAATAGCGCCAAGAACAGCCCCAATTGCCAAATTTACAACCGCTGAGACCAAAATGGTTGTGATGGACGCTGCCGCCCACCACGCTGCCACAGCAGCGGCAACAGGCGCGGCGGGCAACACCACAACGACAACAATATCACGGGGCCAAATTACGCTGTCAAGCGTTCCGTCTTGGCCGTTAATAACCACCTTGGCGTTGACGGTTCCGGGCGGCACCACATCGCGGGCATATTGAGCGTGGGCGATCTTGAAAACCGAACGCTCGCCGGGGCGCAGCGGGTTGGGGATAACAACAACGCTCATGACGCAATCCACCTGTAGGCTTTGGCGTCGCGGTACGTTCGCAAGAATGAGCCGAGTTTTTCCAAAATAACCCCATGTCGTCGGTGGGTGTGCAAAACCATGTCGCCAAACACGGTGCCAATGTGCGCCAGCCGCAGACTCAGCAGCACATCGCCGTCGGCAGGCTGACAGGTTTCTTTCGCTATATCATACCGCAGGCTGCTTGCCAAATCGACAATTTCAACTTGCTTGAAGCCCTCGCAATTAAGCTCGGGGACAATGACCCCGCGGCGCTTGGCAACCTCCACCACTAGCGTCCAGCAATCGAACGCATCGGGGCCAGCAGCGCCGAGTTTGTATGGCTTGCCAATCAGGTCGTTCATCTTGATAGCCCCGGGAACAGCGTTTGGCGGTAACGCAGTCGCGGCCACTGCACGTTGAGCATGTCGGCAGGCGCTGCGGAAAGCGTAACAGTGGTGTCATCAGCCGAGGCCGAAGCGTCCATCACAATCTCATCAGAGGCGGGCGTTGAGGTGTCGGTGTCCACATAGATGCGAAACGTCACGCGAATGGGCGTGCTGGGCTGCGTTGCCGCCAGCTCCAAGTGCTGCATCATCTCCAGCCCAGTGTTGACGATGTTGATTGCCAACCCCGTGACACCTTCGCCCGATGAGACGGGCATCGTGACGCTAAAGGGCAAAGGGTCATAAGTGATGAGCCCCTTGGATGATCCACCCGTAAACCCTTGAGGCGCGGACACAAAAGCGTATGAGCGGCCCCAAGCCGCGTGGTAGATCTCAATCGTGTCAAGATAAGTCGAGTCGGTTGGGTTGCTGACCCAGACCCTGCGCAATGCGTTAGAGATTGCCATCAACGTGCTCCCGCTGCACGGCTCAAGCCGTAGGTGCCCTGAAGGGCTGAGGTCACAACACCTGCGCCGGAGCGAATGTCGCGGCTGATGGAATTCTTGACTTGCTCAATATATACGGCAATGCCCCCGTTTTGGTCTTCCTCGGCCCGCACGCTTGCGCCTGAGCTGTTGTAGATGTTGACCACGGGAGCCGTAGACTCAACGCCCAGCTTGCCGCTGCTGGTGCGGCGCAATGGGAGGATGGCCTCAGCGCCAGCCTCGCCTAGCACGCCGCCTTTGGCATACTTTTGCAGCGGGCCGTTGCCGGGCATGTTGAAATAGGTGGGTTTGTCATACACGCCCCAAGGCAGGCCCGTAGCGCCTCCGAACGCGCCGCCCTTGGCAAACTTTTTGCCGCCGCCAATGTCGAGGCCAAACGCGCTCAGAATCACCTTTTGCGCGGCCAATCGCAAAATTTGCGCAAGGATAGACTCGGCCATTCGCTTGAACGCCTCGCTTGCTGACGCTGTACCGCGCTCCATGTTCTCGAAGAAACTGTTGAAGTTGCTGTCCAAGATGCCTGCCAAGCCAGTGAGCTTGCCGCCCATCTGTGAGCTGGTTGCCGTTTCGACAAACGTGCCAAACTTCTTGCCAAGGTGCTCAAACTGCTCGCTCGTAATCTTGCCACTGAAATACAGCTCGTCAAGTTTATCGCGCAGGGCATCCAAGTCGCGCACCCGCTGGCCCAGCGCATTGAGTTCGTCGGCAATTGTCGTGAGAGGGTTGGCACCCTTGAGCCGATCAAATGAGCTGGCGATTGCGTCAAGCTCCCGATCCATTGCTGCTTCGCGCAATCGGGTCATTTCATCAGCCGCAGCCTTGGTGGCCTTGGCCATGTCGTCGAACTGCCGGGTGATGGCATCGATCTCACGGTCGGCTGCGGCGTCCTTGATCTTTTGCAGCTCATCAGCTGCCTTCTTTAATGCGTCTGCCTGTTTTTTCGCCGCGTCTGTGAGCTCCTCTTGGCTGACAATGTTCTTACCGGCAGCGTTGGTCACAGTGTTAATAGACTGAGCCAAGCCATTTTGCTTTTGCTTGAGCTCCTCCAGCGTTACAGCACCGTTTTTGATGTCGGTATAAAACTTAACAAACTCATTGTTGCCTGTGGCCCCAAGTTTATTCAAAGCCTCGAGCGCCTTGGCGTAATCAAGCGTGCCCGTTTTAAGGCCGCGCATGATGCTGGTGACTTCACCCGCGCTGGCTTGATCAAGCCCCAGTCTGTCTGTGATTTTGATGTAAGCGTATTGACTGCCCACATCGCCAAATGAATCGATGTAGTCTTTAAGGTTTTTGCGCTCTTGGTCAGCGGTGAGCTTACCAATTTCAAGCCTTGCTTCCATCACGCTCAGCGCAATTTTGCGAGCACCAGCATCGAGCTTGTTAAAAGACTCGGCCAACTGATCCAAGTTGTGATTGGACGCCAGCCTGTTCAGGTCGTTCATGGAGCCGCTGAATATCTCAGCCGCTTTGCTGGCCTCTTGCATCTTGACAGAAGCCCCGCCAAGCGCGGCAACCACTGTGGGCATTACAGCTGCAACCAAACCGATTGCCGCTCCCATACCGCCAAAGGCTGCAAGCAATTGGGGAGCCTGCTGCGAGAACGCCCGCATTGCATCTTGGCCACCCTGCACCTGAACCACAAAGTCAGTCATCTGGTAGCTGGCGTTGCGGATGTTGTTGCCAAACCCGCCAGAGCCTAAACTGCTGGATGCCTGCTTAAACCCCTCGCCCGCTTGCTTGGACGCAGAGGCCGCGTTTTTCATTGCGCGGTCAGCAGCTTGGAGTTGCTCTAAGCCGACGACACGCGCTTGTATTTCAACTATTCGGGTGCGTTTTTCAGTGGCCATTTTTAAACTCCAATTGTCCTAAATTCGGACTTCTTCCACTTCACATACATCACGGGGACGCCGTATTTTGCCTGAGCCGCATCGCCTCCGACAATCTTCGCTATCCTCATGCTGTGCTGGATGTAAATACTCAAGCCCGCTGATGTTTTCTTCTGACGAATGATGCTGCGAATCCGCTTCGCAGCCCGCCCCATAAAGCCCGTGCCTGTGGCCTGCGAGACGGCAGTGTTGACGTAGACGCCATACTCAATCACGGGATACATCACTACAAAGTCACCAGGCACAAACTCAGCAATCTCGGCTGTGCTGGTAACTTCGCGAATTGGTTTGTCGTTGCCGCCGTACCAAAGGCGAACGCTAGAAAACAGCTTGCCTGTGCGGGTCTTTGTTGTTTTCCTGATGGCGTTTTCCAGCTCGCGTTTCATCACGGCCAGCGCCACATCTACAGCAACCAATGGGAAGTTGAGGCGAACCGACTTTAGCGCGGATTGGATTGCACTTCGGCCACTTGCAGCCCGCCCATCAATGGCAACGGTATAAACATTGTTGCCAATGCTGATCTGCTCATCGAGCTCTTTGTTTGACTCTTCGTGCAACGCCACGCGCATTTGCGTGAACATCTCGCGAATGTCAATCGTTGAGGCCTCAGTGAATCCATCCCGCGTTAAGGTCACAATCCAAACCCCTTCAAGATGGCGTCGCCAGGGTTGCCAGACTTGAGCAAGTTCTTTTTCCCTGCGTCCTCTTGCGAGCGCAGCGAATAGAACTTGAGCCAACCCTGATATTCCTGAAGCGGCATTTCCATAATCCTATAAAGGGGCTGGTGAAGATTTTCTGCCAACTGATACAAGTTGCGCTCTGTATCGGTTAGCTCTGCGTCAAAAAACCGTTGGCCTCCATCACGGGGCCAACTAAATCGCTGTACGCCTTGATGCCCAAATCCAGCAGGGCGTCGCCCAACGGTTGACCGTCTGGCGTGCATACGCTGGCTTTGGCCAACTCCAGCTGGAACTTTTGGGGATCCTCGCTGATCAGATTCATGAATTGCATCATGTCGCGGATTTTGGCCTCGCGCACTGTGTAGGTGATGTTGTTTACGGTTACTTGTTTTTCCATGGCTTGCTTTCGAAAATTGGCTTGCTGTTAGGTGCCCGTATCGCGCACCGTTCGGGGCAAGCCAGCCCTTGGGTGCTTCATGCGATACGGGCGAAAGCGTCACAGGGTGTAACGTGGCTTGGCGGTCAAAGTGATGGTGGCCGACCAAGTGATAGCCTGGTTTAGCTCCAGACCATAGGTCAGACCAGACAAGATGCCTTCCATCAGCAAGAACGTGCCGTTAGGCATGGTCACGCGGAAGATGCGCTTGTCACCCAACTCATCGGCGCCCTTGATGGCCAAGAAGTCCGATGCTGTTGGATCGACGTAACCGCCGATGTTCACAGAACCGACGTTGGCAGCAGGCACGGGCAGGGACGCTGCGCCGCAGAATGTGCTTACGTCAATCGTGCCGGGTGCGTCCACGCTGATGGACAACTGCGACAAACACAGGTCTTGCAGGCCCGTGGTGCCAGAGTAAGCAGTGACCACCGCTCCGCCTGCCAAAGTGGTTGCACCACCCGTGTTGTCAGTGCCGACCAGTGTCACCGAAGTGGCTGTCGGTGCTGGGGTTGCTGCAACGACAAAGCTCTTGCCGTCGAAATTGGCAAGGCCAGTCTTGTCAAACTTGACCACATCGCCAGCAACGAGCGTCATGCCCGCGCCAGTCAATGCGGCAGGCTTTGCTGCGGTAATACCCGTCACGCCAACGACAGTGGCGGGGGTTCCTGTGCTCATGTAGATGCGCACGTCTTTGGTTGTTGATGCTCCGGCCATTTTGAAAACTCCTTAAAGTGAAAGCGGCGGCTGATGGTGGAAGGCTTCGCCGCCGCCAGGAAGCGAAGGATTCGAGATCAATTTTAGTCTTTCAATGATAGTGAACATACGTAAAAACAACGCTTATTCTGTAAGCATTATTCTCCCCAAAGTTGATGTCGTCTGGTGGGTCATAGCCTGTCAAAACAAACTTGCCCGTGGCGTCAACCTTGGCCATTAAAGCCGCGATGTCTGCCTCAGCCGCTTGCAGAACGGCATCGTCGCCAACGCCTGGCTGCGCCATATAAGTCATCTCAATCTGGCCCGTTTCCTCTTTGTCTCGGCAAAAGGTTGTCACCTCATTACCAAACGGGTCAAAGGAAGCGGTTGACCAAATGGCGTCAGATGGCGACACGGACAAGTTGATCGTGTCGTAAAAAGGCGTGGCCAATGTTGCGGCCCAGCCCCGAAATGTCGTGCGAACTGCTCTGCTGCTCACGGTTTAAGCCCCAGTTGATTTGTTGCTGACTGATTTGTCGTGGTGGTTGCCTGCTGACTTGAGCCTGACTCGGCGTCGCTTTGCGTGTTGGTCGCCCAGCAAAATATAAAACACATCGGCTGCAATGCGCCCAGCCCCAAAGCCCTCGGCTGAGTGGATGATGGGGTGCTGGCGCAACCAACAAGCGAAACAGCGAAAAGGCCGAGCAAAATTTTCACGACATATGCCCCTTGATGTAGCACTTGTAACCCACCACCGCCCCACCGGGGAGGTGCACAGGCACAACAGCGTCGATGGTGTAGGCCTCTGTTCCCACTGTCACCCGGTCAAACTTAACCGGAGCCAACGCGGTAACGTCTGCCGCCTTGATGGTGATCACCTTGCCGCCAACGCCGTAGCTGTTGACAAGCGCTTGATCATCTTTGGAGATAGAGGAAAACCCTACCTTGATGTTGGCCACGGTTGTGCTTGGCGGCTTGACGTGCTGCAAGGACGCGACAACGCCCAAGGCGTCAATCACCTGTGCGTATGTCTTGGCATCCCACATCAGCAAGTCTCCAAACGGTACAAAGCCAGAATGGCCGTGGCGTTGATGGGGATCAAGCCACCACCGCCGCCAGAGCCACCAGAGCTGGAGCTTCCGCCATCGGCATACCTTACCGTACCCACATCAGGGATCGTGATGCTTTGAATGACCTGTCCAGAAGGCACGGCGCTGCCACCTCCGCCGCCCCCTGGAATGCCCGCCCAAACCTCGTCAAACATCATCCACAGCGCCAGCTCAAGGTCAGCTGGCAGAACCTTGTAGCCGCCAGCATAAACAACGTCGATTTGCTTGGCAGACAACCAGCCCAGCGACTTGATCTGGCCCGTCTTGAGCACTGCCTGATACGTGTCTGTGCCGATGGCTGTTTGGCCCACAGGGGTTACGCTGGTCACGCTTTCCAGCGGGTAGCGGCTAAGTTGCAAGCCTCTGGCAAATGGGTAGCTGAACGTCTCAAGCTCAACGGCCTTGTACATGAAATGCCGGTTGCAATAAGTCTCAGCCAGCGCCAACGCAGTGTCCAGCGACACTTGTAAGATAAGGTCTTTGGTCGTGTCGGCTGGCAGTATGCCCTTGCGGGCCTTTGCGTCTGCGATGAGGAATGCCATTTTTATTCCTTAGGTTTTGTCAGGTTGGTCACAGCAATGTTTTCCTTACAACGCAGTTGTAGTAGGTAGTGGTAGCACCTGATGTGATTTGAACCTTGCCAACAACGACTCCCCTCGGAGCACTGATACGCAAAACTCCAGTGACTTGATGGTCTTGATCGTTATGATAGGAGTACCTAAGCGTAATGGGGGCATTGTCTGATCTACCATTTCTTGCGCTGGCAATCATATTCAAGTCAATATCGACCCAGCCTTTGTTGTGATCGACCCAGTTTTTGCCAAGTTCAATTATGCCGCTGGACAGTATGTTGTAACCCCTACCCCCGTGAGTATCACTGTCTGTAGAACTGTCGGTCAACGAAGCGTAAGTGCTGACTTGCATCCACGCAGAACCACTAACGAACCAAGTGGCGTTGGGAACAAGAAGGGTGGTGCCATCTGCTCCATAGAGCCGCAAATGGAACCACTCATTGCTGTCCAGCCAGATGCTGCCCTTGATCTCATACATTGCTGGATTGGCATCGACGAGGAAGTCAGAGGCTGATGTGATGGTTACTTTGTCGACAGTGGGAACCCAAATCGTGCCATTCCACTCAAGTTTCTGACCAACCGCTGTGCCGTTTGGCAGGGCTGCTGCTGGTGCTGCCCAAACAGCGGCCCCGGCTGAAACGGTCATGATCTTCTTGTCGTCGCCTGCGGTGATAGCAGGAACGCCCACACCGTTCTGACCACGTGGCCCCATTGCGCCGCCGTCGATTGCCTTGTGACGGATCAGCCACCGAACGGAGAAGCTCTTAGGCCGGGTTTCAGCGTCGCCGCCACCAGTGAGGGTTACGTTGTGGGAGTGGTTTCCTGCGGATAGGGTGTTGCCGGTAAAGACTTCGTAGTCATTGCCATCCAAGTTGTTAACGGCTCGGGCACCGCCACCTGTGCCGAAGTTGGCGTAGCGTCCAGTTCTCAGACCATGAATGTGATCGCCAGCGGCAGCAGCTGTGCCGGTAAAGTTTGCGCGAGGCAATCTGGTGCGGTCATCTTGAACAATACCTGGGGCACCTTCACCACCGTTAGCCCCCACACCGCGCAGGAAGTAACCGCGCAGATCGGGCAGCGCAAAAGTTGAGAAACCGTCAGCGCCCGAAGTCCCGTTGTACTTGTTGCCGATTACCGTGAACAGATCGTTGTAAGCAGTGATGGCAACAATCTGCCCCCGGCATTCCAGATAATCGTCAGGAAATGTGTCGGCAATCCACGGGATGATCTCGCCCACGCCGTGCTTGGCTGTAGCGCCAGCCGCTGCGCCGGTATTGGCAATTTTCACCCAGCGATTGGCACCAACGCCGCCGGGAGGTGGGCCCCAAGCCCAGATTGATTGCAACGCCTCGACCAAGTGCGCCTCGTTAGATTGCGCTGGCGTGAATATCCAAGCTCCCGAATCGAAATAAGCGACCTCGTTTGCGTGACCCAGCCACCCAAGCAGCGGCGCTGTTCCAATGATGTAGGCATCGCCCTCCGCCGGAGCCGCCGGGGGAGAGTTAAGAATGTCCTTTACCGAGATGTCGTGAACAAGGCCAGTAAGAATGCCGGAAATCTTTGTGTCGATTTCGACCTTGGTGTAGCTTGGGTTCGCCTGCTCTGTCCAAAGACCTGAGCCATCAGCGACCAAGATATTGCCAATAGTCGATGCGGGTGCCTCGGTAACGTCAGTCAGATCACCGAGGCTTGTGGCGACTTTCTTCGGTTGCCACTTGGTCGTTGCCAGGTCATACGTCAGAACCTCGCCGTCCTTGGGCGCCGCTGTAGCCACATCCACATCAGTCAGCTTGGCAATGCTCGATTGCGTAACGTCAAGCGTTGGGGACTCAGTGCCGCCCGTGAAGGTCGCCGTGCTGCGTGAGGACGGAGCAGGCCCGGTGAAGCTGGTGACTTTGCCGCTGGACAGGTTGATGTAGAGGTCGCCAGCTTGCGGGCCGTAGACTGTAGGGGCGGGCAGCGTGTCCGCAGGGAACCCAAGGTTGTCTGGACGCGAGGCCAGCTTTGCTGCGTCCCACACGCCCGTGCCCATGTAGACAAGCGGTTGATTGGGGGTGGTTGGCTCCCAACGGCGATTGGCAACGCTCCATGCTGGCACTTGACCGTCTGTGGCCTTCAGCAGCTCGTAGCAGTCAGGCAGCGAGCTCAGAGCGGCGTAAGGGGTGATGTCCACCCACTTGTTCACACCCGCTGTCGCGTTGACGGCTGCCAGCGATGCGGCGTTAATGGTGAACACCGTGATGCTGTCGGCGGCGTTCTTTACTTTGATGTTGACAACACCCGCTGCGCCTTTGGTTGCCGTGGTCTGTGGGTTGCTCCAGCCTGCAACGATTGCGTCAGCAACTTGGTCGGCTGTCATGCCAGCGGTAATTGTTGCCGTTTGGATGTCTGTGCCTGGAGTAGCGTCAACGTCAAACGTAACATTGAGCACGCCGCCACCAGAGGCTGGGCCACCAGTGACGGTCATGTTGTACTCTTTGCCGCCAGTGATAGCAGTGACCGCTACGGCAATCGGGGTTGCGCTTGTGCCGGGAGGTGGAACGGCACCCGGTGCAGTGTCACCAACAATCACATCACCAGAGGCGACGTAGTAGTGGATGCCAGCGTTAGGGGTAGGTTGGTAGCGGACAATCGAGCCGCGCTCAAACGCACCATCAGCCCAGAGGTTCAATCCAAACACCGCACGGGCGCGAGCCATCGACAGGGCGTCACCGTGGATCACCACATAGTCGTATTTCGGCGTGGCAATGGTGCCAAGGTTGGCGACCTGGATCCAGTCACCGGGCGACAACACTGTGCCGTCAACGTTGGAGACACCGCCACCGATTTCGCTTGCGGCGATAACGTGACCGCCAGTACCCACGAACACGTAATATGTGCCCACGTCGGTTGCTGTCAGCGCTGTCGTAACAGGCAGAACGTCAAGCGGTGAAGTGCCAACAACGGTCGCACCTTTCTCAACCACCGTACCTTTGAACGAACGGGACTGAGCGATCAAATTGCGAATATCGGTTTCGCTGTAAATCGTGTTCCAGTTGCCCGCGCCGTCAACGACCTTGATCTCTTTGGCGTTGTTCTCAACAGTGTATTGCGCTGTGCCAAGAGGCTGCGGTGTGGTGATCAGGTTAGGGTCAGCGTCTGCCACCAACGCCTTGACCAGACCGCCTGCGCCAGAAGCACTCAGCTCGCGGGCAAACTTTGTCCAAACAGTGCCGTCGTAGTAGTAAACACCGTTGAACTTGCCATCGTTGCCTGCGCCGTTTTCAATAACCGCAAACACACCAGCGCGAGCAGCACTTCCAGCAAGCGTTGCATATTTCGCGAGCAAAATCTGCTCTGCTGTTTGTCCGGTAGTGCCAGCTGCTGAGATGGCCGTGGCCGCAAAGTGTTTGATAACCGCCGCAGCGTTGTTGTCTTGCGCTTCCCACTTTTTGCTTACCGCGTTGTAAGCAATGATCTGGTTGGCGCTGGGCGATACCGCAACAACGTCGAGCAAGTCATCAAGTGTCTGAGGAACGCCGTTGCTCAAATCAACAATGCGGTTCCAGTTGCCGGAATAGCGATAAATGCCAGCTTTTGAATTATCTGCTGCGGTCTTGTCATACCCGATAAAAACAAGATCCCCGCTGACCGGAGGTCGGCCACCAGCAAACATTGAGTCAATTCTTGCGCCATCAGAACCGCCCGCAAACGTCAGGAGCTGTACCGTTGATACTGCTGCTTTTGAAATGTTGCCGCCGTTCTTATCAACGTAATCTTTAGTCGCAGCATCAAGCGCCGACACCGGCGGCTTGAGGTTGACAATGGCAAAGCTGTTCATGTCGAGCGTTGACAAAACTGGAGTAGGCCAACCTGTGGCACCGCCGCCACCGCCGCCACCACCACCACCAATTGCTCGCGTGGCATTGCCGACCATACGAACCCACGCTTCTTTTTCATACAAAGGAGCGTTGGTTGATTTGAGCGCCAAATACAGCCCAGAAGCATCCGTCACCACATCGCCGCGGCTGTAGCTCTCTGTATCAATCCACGGCCCAGCATAACGGGTGATTGGGTTGAGAATTTTCTCAGGCGCTTCCGTTGCCAGCAAGTCAAACTGCTCGCGAGCTTGTTTGATTTGCTCACTCACTGCCAAAAGCACAACGTCCAATACAGCGCCCTCTTGATCTGCAAGAGTCTTCTTTATCAGCAGCTCGCCGTCTTCAGTGGCCGTTTTAATTTCAAGCAGTTTGTCGTGGAAAAGTTTGGCAACTTCGTCGGACATTCTGTCTGCCAAGAAGTCCCCAAAGACAGACAAGTCAAATTGAACCGTGTTGCCATATTTTGTGACCGTCTCTGCAATGCCGGACTTATCGACAGTGATTTTCCCGGTGAATTTATCAACCCGAGGGGCTGGGACAAACAGCTTGTCGGCGCCTTCGCCCGTGACAATGAATGTCGAATAGTCTTTGACATAAAGGTCACCGACTAAATACTTCCGGTCTGCGCTGTAACCCCCAGTGTGCCGAAAACCATAGCTGCCAATGCGCTCCCAATATTGGGAGTCGCCTGGCTCCGAGTCAGAGTTGTGATCCAGTGCCCGGTAAAACTGACCTATGTGGTGAGAAACCACTGACCCCGCGGGGTATCCCTTGCCCGATACCCAAGGCGCAGACAAAATTCCAACGCCGTCTTTTCCGTCAATGCCGTTGGTGCCGTCTTTGCCGTCCGCCCCACTTGGGCCAACTGCGCCTGGTTCGCCTTGCGCACCGGTGGCGCCATCTTTCCCGTCCGCGCCGTCTTTGCCGTCAGCACCACTTGGGCCAGCTTCCCCGCGCTCGCCTTTTTCGCCGCGCTCGCCTTGAGGGCCGGGCTGACGCTTTAGCTCATCAAGTTGCTTTTTGACACCAATAACGGTGTCCACAATTGGAGCAACGGCTTGGGATAATTCAAGTTCATTCATGGTTTTTCCGTGTGATGTCAGACATGACAAGGCGAGCGGCAAGCTCAGCGTTAAACCCTGATTTTCCCTTATCTTTGGGAAGATCGGAAACTTCTTTTGTGGGTTCTTCTTTTGCCGTTGGTTGGGAAACAGGTGTCGAGGCGCGAGCAATCTGCGCCGCGTGCAGTTGAGTCAGCAAATTCAATGGGACTTGCTGTTGTTGAACCGTTGGCGAGTCGCCGTTCTCAACCGCTGGCAGCTCCAGCCTAGAGCGTGCCTCGTTGGGCGACATGATGCCGTTAATGGTCGCCTTTGACAGACCGTCAACGCGGCCAATAAAGTCAACGCGAAGCAATTGCTCCGCATCGAATTCGACAAACTCATCGGCAGGCAAAGCAAAGAACTTATCCAGGGCCACCTCGATGTGATTGATGAAGAATCCAAGGCCAGTTGACAGCCAAAAACTCATCAACGCCTCAGTCGTTGAGTGTTGAGTGCTGACACCCATCAACGGCAGCGGGATACGCAGCGCCCGGCCAATGTCTTCAACCGTAAGTTTGAACGCCTCAATCAATTGCGAATCCTGTGCGTTAAGGCCCAGCGGAGTGGCCTTCAGGCCTGCCCCAAGAATAGGGACGCCACCGGAATTCATTTGCGCTGATTGATTTTCCCATGCAGACCTAAGTTGCTGCATATGAGCACTTGTCAGCACTTGGTCAGTTGACAAGATGAACGAAGGCCGCGCCATGTTGTTAAAGAACGTGGCCATGTGCGCACCCAGCGCCGTATTTGCCGCCAAGCTCATTGCCGCATAAGACAAGGGCGAAACCCCAACCAAAGGGTTATTCGGGGTGTAGAGCTTGATGTGCAGCACATCGCGGGCGGGCACCACATAAGTCTGCTCGCCGGGCATCAAGGGGTTGGCTTGAATTGCGTAATACAGCTCTTTAGTCTCTGGGGAGACAAGTGCATTGTAAGAACCGAATGGCAGCGGGTGCAGGCTGGACACCTCGAACCGGTCGTTTCTGACAGCAACACAAACAGCATTGCCGTGCTGCATCAATTGACGGCCAAGAAACAACTTAAAGTCGGATTGTGTTTGGTAGCCGTTAGGCGAGCGCAACAGTCTGGACAAAGCGCTTGTCGTGATCATCGACTTGCCGCCGTTGCCATCGCGCTTGTAGTGATAGCCTGGCATCAAAGCAAAACTTTGCCCATAGGCATCGATCCCGCCTTCGGCAGCAGCCACCAAACCAGAGGCTGGGCGGCGTTCGCCGTCAGTCCACTTTTGAAACCACTGATGCGGCTCTTGAGCCACAGCGTAGGCGGGGGAGCCGTCCAGCGTAGTAGACCCAAACCACGACTTAACTATTTGGGTGATCTTCATTTATGCCGCCGATTGGTCTGGATCGACACTCGCTTCTGCTCGGGCACGACGACCCGGCTTCTTTGCACCCATGTCCTTGGTGGCATAGCTTTGGCGGTAGGCCAAAACCTCGTCGGCCGTAGGCAGCACCCGATCCACCTCGAAACCATCTACCTCAATGAAGCCGCGATTGATTAATTCATCGCGGTAAGTTTCATTGTCAACAGCGGTGCCGTGTTGGCCATCCCACAAAAAGTAAAGTTTGGTCATATTGTTCCCCGGCTTTTTCGTAATAGCCAACTGGCTGCTATGAAAAAGCCCCCGGAGGCCAAAAGCCCCCGAGGTCTTTTCTTCTATTACCAGGTAATAGATGTGCGCTCTGCCACCACAGAGGAGGCAGGCATCATCAAGCCCCAGGACAGGGGCATCACCATGCGCACGGAAGTTTGCCAACTCTGAAACATGCTCTGGGCCATATAACCCGCAGAGCCTGCGCCGGTCACGCCGCCAACCACGTTAATGCCGTTGTTTGGCAGAACTTGGCCAGCAGTGCCCAACGCGCCAGTGCCGTCCATAGCTTGAGTGGGCGCCGTGCCATCCGCATTTGCCATCGTCAGTGTGGCGGTGTCGCTGATGTCAAACTCAGGGGTGCCAAAGGCGGTGGCGAAGTAAGTAGCGTCAACCAAGACAGCAACGCCAGCAGGCACGTTGGTGCTCGAGATCACGGGGATGCCAAGGATCTGACCGCGGGCCAACTCGTCGCGGAACAAGAACTCGCCCAGCGATGTGCTCATCAAGCCCAGGCTCAACTTGGCAGTCGAACCCATGATGAGAACAGGCTTGGAGCCAGTGTTTGCCGCAATCATGGTGCCAACCATAGCTTTGATGTCAGCGACTACGGCGGCCGTTCCGCCACCGGCTGTACCAGTTGCTGTGGTCGCGCCACTGCGAATGGATGCAGGGCGAACGCCAGCGACAGCACCAGTTGCGTCAAGCAGAGCAGTATCCAGCGCCTTTGCGGTGTCGTCCAACATCGCGGTGCGGATCAAGCTCTCAATCTGCGGTGTAGATGCGCGGCTCAGCTCCTTGGAGAAGACCGAGATAATGCCCATTTTGTAGCGGTTGAGCGCTTGGGTGCCGAAGTTGGTCTTGCCAACTGGGATCACGCCTTGCTCGCCAACGAATGCGCCAGCCAAGCCGCCGGTTGTGCCGCGACGAGGTACGTTGATCACGTTGGCATTGCCAAAGTTGATCGAAGTTCCCATTGCGGCCAGAGCACCATAGACGGACACGGGACGCAAAGCCTCGACGAACGCGGCCGTATCAGTCCTGGTCAGCTCGCTGGCCCATCCGGCGGTGGTTGTGTCAGCGCCTGCGACGGCGGTCTTCACAATGGCGTCAAGTTTTTGGTCGCTCTTGAAGCGCTCGGCCAACACTTGGTCAACCGACTTGCGCTCTTGGTGAGCAATCAGATGCAAAGCAGCTTGACGGGCCATCAAAGCGCCAGGGGCTTCTTCGCGGTTGTCAAACGACTTAATGACAGCAGGAGCCTGCTGAAACACTTGTGAGGCCAGTGAAGACTCTGCCTTCTTCAAAGAGCTCAAAGATTTTGTTTTGGACTCCACTTGAGCGCTCAGCTCATCGCACTGGGCGAGCAAGCTGTCGTCGTCAGGGGTGGACTCGAGTGCCTTGGTCACATTGACCAGTGCGTCTTTGGATGCCAACAGTTCTTTTTCTGAGGCTTGGATGCGTTCGGACAAGTTCATGATAATTCCTTACAGTTTGATTGTGCGTTTTGCCGCAAGGATTGCGGCGGTTGCTCGTTGCCGAGCCATCGAGTTTTTGAGCAACCGCTCTGTATCAACGCCCAAGCCGACTGGCTTCTCGGGCGGGGATTCTTGAAGGTCAACACCTAGGCCCTTCGCAATTTGTAGGGCCAAAGGCTGACATGGAACGACGACAACTGATACTTCGTGCAGCGTCGATTCTTTGAATTTAAAGCCACGTGGCCGGAGGGGTTCCATTGACTTAGCCTGAAACCCAATTGATGCGGCCAGCTTAACGCCGGACTCGGATAGTGCGCGAACCAAGTCGGCCATTTTGGAAATGCCTTGATCAACCAAGTGCAGCGTTGCAGTTGTGTAATCGCCGTGCGTTTTGAAGTTGTCCCAATAACCAATCAAGTCGGCCATCCGGCCCGAGTGATCCACTTGGGCGGGGATGCGGTCAGCGACAGGACGCAATCCGCGCTGGACAACAACATCGCCAACCAAGTCAGGCGCTTCATGGGAAATGACAAATTCAAGCCCGCCGCCTGGCAAACGCTTGATTGTGCTTTCAGATAACGCTTTGCGGTGTTCCATAAGGGCCCTCACCTATGAAGATGCGCCGATTAGAACATAAAGTGCAATCTGGGGCAATTTTTCTGCATTTATTTGCCAAACCCTATTGCAAACCCGCACAATGTGTGTATAATAACCCTCATGGCAACAAACGCTGCCACCCGCTCCTCGGGGATTCAGGGGAAAGGACACTGACATGAACTACCAACGCATTTACGACGAATTCATTGCTGACCGAAAAACAAAAGAGCCCGAACTGTTTCGGGGCGCAAGCAAAGCAGCCAGAAGCTCCAGAGGACGCCGCGCAGGCCTCAACGGGTTTGAGCACCACCACATTAAACCAAAGCTGGTCGGCGGCAAAGACGACGGCGCCAACATTATTAGCTTAAATTCGGGTGATCATTTTTTTGCTCACTTGTTGCTGGCAAAAATACACGGCAACGCGCATTGGCGTGCTGTGTGGGCGATGGCAAAAATGGACGCCAGCGCGTGTAACAATCGCTTTGCTATATCAGGCAAACGCCGCTGGGTCGCAAAAGCACGCGAGGAAATGCGGCCTGTAATTGCCGAAAATACGCGCAAACAACACCAAGACCCCATGTTTGTTTCACGCCTACATTCTGTTGACTCTCAAGCAAAACGCGCAGCAACAATGAAATTGCGTTTGGCAGAAAATCCGCAGCACCTTTTGGCAATGCGTGCAGGGGCCAAAAGCGAGTCATCAAGAAAAAAATTAAGCGCTTCACTCAAACGCAGCTGGGCTGAAAATTACGACAAATATTTAAGCACAAACACGTTTGCGCACAACAACCCAATGCACAACCCGGAGAGCGCGGAAAAAGTCAGACTTAAAGTGGTGGCGTATTGCGCTCAACCAGAAGTCAAAGCAAGAAAATCGTTGGCCATGACTGGCGACGCAAACCCAGCAAAACGCGCAGACGTCAGAGAAAAAATGAGCGCAAGCCAGAAAATTGCTTACGAAAAAGATCCGATAAAGTACGCGCGTTGCCCCGTTGTTTATAACGGCCAAGCGCTTAGTTTAAGAGCAGCTGCTGCCGCATCCGGGACAAACTATCTGGCGATGCTTCACCACGTTGAGCGCAACAATGTTTCGCATCAAGAGGCTTTCGATCATTTTCTCGCAACAACGCCAGAATCTCGCCAAGCAGAACGCATCAAAAAGCGCTGCGTCCCCGTTATATGTTTAGACACTGGGAAAGTGTTTGATTCTGCAAAAAGCGCAGCCGAGTGGGCAAACATTCACCCGTGCGGAATTACATTTACGGCAAAAGGCCGCCAACCAAAAGCTGGCGGCTACCGCTGGGCTTACACAGACACCATGAAGGAAGCAGCATGACCACCCACCAAAACCGAAGCAAAGCCCGCACCCGCCCTGGCGACAACCCAACGGGCGAGATGGTTCACGCCCTGCGCAAGCGCCACGGGTTAACCCAAGCCCAGTTTGGCGAGTTGGTATTTTGTAGCCTCCGCTCCGTGCAAGAGTGGGAGGCCGAGACTCGCCGGATGCCGCCAATTACTTGGCTGGCGTACTTGCACATGCTGGGCGAGCAAGATATGCCTCGGCGAGAAACTGCGGGAAGGGTGACCGACCGAACGCTGGTTTTCTAAGTAGGCAACTGCAAAGCGCCCTTAGATGGCTAGGTCAGTCGGTCGAGGCTAAGTTTATCACGCTATAAATGCCCCGATATCGAGCTCGGCCGGCGAAACCATGTGGACGCCAGCCCCCATAATCGCCGCCACCAAAACGTCAATTTTTTGCGACGACTTATCTTTGGCCCATTTTTTATTACCGCTCGGGTCAGTTAAAGCTGAGCATGCAGCCGCCCCAAGGTTGAGAGTGGGAGAGCTGCCGTGGCGAATCTCACCTTTAAGCAATTTTGTCTCAAAGAATTCCATCCGGGGGCTGGCAGACACAAACCCTTGGCCAACCTCTTGCCACTCGGGGCCAATAAACCCCACCCGATCCGCCGCGCTTTTTGCCTCAGCAGCTCGCCATCGGTCAAACGCAATAACATTGACCTCAATACCAAGGTCATCCAGCTTTTCGCGCAGCCACGTAAAGACCCACTCGTAATCGATGGTTTTGCCTGGCACCGCAATCAGGTCGCCAGAGCGAACCCAAGCTTGGTAAGGCGCTTTTGTCTTTAGCTCCAGCGCTTGGATTGAGTCTGCTGGCAAAAACGCAAATGGCAAAAGGTGCAAAACGCCAGACTCATCAGACGCGCATAAAACAGCCGCCGTTAAGTCCGATTTTTGGCTCAAATCCAACCCGAGCGAAACGGTTGTCCCCGATCTAAACACATTGAGATCCGGCAGGGCTGAACACGCTTTCCATGCCCCCGGAGCAAGCCATAAGGAATTTAAAGGTGTTCTTTGGTTGAGGATGAGAAGCCTGAATCGTGTCTCAGCAGCAGGGATGGCCAGCGCGTCTGCACATTGCCGCTCGATGTCGTCTTTGCGCCGGAAATACCCGAGAGCGGGATTGGCTTTGAGCCACTGTGCCTCGTCGTCGAGCGGGCAGTCCTTGTCTGCACTATACAAATGCACAGCCGTCTTTATACTGTTTTCACGTATTGCAGCATCAGTTATCACCGACAAAATGTCGCCATCGCTGGCAGCGCTGGTCGACAAAATAAACATTTTGGGTTCTTCCTGAGTCCCTTGCCCGGTGACCAGCGAATCGTAAAACGGATAGTCAGCCCCAACGTGAGCGCCAAGCTCATCAAACACAATGACTTTGTATTGCCCGCCGTGGGCATTTTTGGCGTCTGCGGAAAGACACTTAAAGGTCACGTTTTTTCGCAATCCGATGATCATCTTTTGCGATGGAATAATACGAAAAAGACCCTGCAGCTCTTTGCTCAATGACAGCGACTTGGTCAAATAATTGAATAGATGCGCAGCTTGGTCTCTGGAGTTTGCGGCGACTGCAATGTTTGAATTCTGCTCCGCCAAGGGGCCAAGCAAATAGGCGTTCACAATTTTGGCAATGGTTTCCGTTTTTGCATTTTTACGCCCACAAGAGAAGACATATTGCCAGCACGGCGTGTCAATTGCTTGATAAAACGCCGCTTCCTGGAAAGGAATCAAAGGCACTTTTTGTCCAACCAGATGGCCGTCGGGGATTGGATGGTACCGCTCAACAAACGCCATCGCCTTCTCAGCTCTTGTCAACTCACTGATAGGCAGCTTGCGCCAATCCCTGTAGTGAAACGGCGCTCCGCACTTTATTGCCTGTTTGACGTTGTCTGGCAAAACGGCTTTGTTTTTACTCATGCAAGAAGTCCGTCGTCAGCAGCACGCTTAAGCACCTTCTTGGCCTCGGCTTCTGCTGAGTTTCGCTGGCGCTGGTTGTCCCCAGTCAATGCTCGCTGGCTGGCGCTCAATCCCAGCGTCCTAGACAGCGCTTGGACCACGTTGGCCATGGACATCGAGGCCGACAGCAGCGGGTGAGCCACGACCGTGCCACGATCGTTGACCAGGGTGAGCCCGTCCAAATCCAGTTGAGCCTGCAGCTCTTCAAAGCGCCGGATCGTCTTTGCCAGTTGGGTTGCAATGCTCAAGTCATGCGGTGACCAGGTGTCCACTTCGCGGCTGTTGACCAGTCGCTTAAAGTGGATGAGCTCGTCATTTGTCAAGGTGGCCGTCGGTTGCAGCACATCCTCGGGGGTTTGGAATTGCTTGACCAGGGCCTCGGTCGATGACTTCATGACCCTTTTGCGTGCTTGATTTGCCATATGCGTCAATTCTCCATGTTTTCGCGCGCGTGGGCGCGAGATTGTCAACATTATGCGTTTTTTGCATAACCATGCCAAAAACTCATGCCAAAAACTCTGATGACCCTGAAAATGAAAACTTCGAGGCCCGGTTGGCGTGCTTCGCCTGAATTTCCTGCCTGCCCCCCACCCCGGCGGGGCATCCCCCTATCCGGCTCATGCCCAACCATCAGGGAAACCATCAACATTGATGCGCGGTTTGTTGTTATTTTCAAAATATGCCGCTTTTTTCGAATTGCAAGAACTATGGACGACTTGCAAGTTGGAGGGATCTAGAGCCCTGTCTGGGTGCTTCCTTCTGTTGAGGATGTGATCCACTGTTGTGCCACCCTTGATGGCCCACTCAATAGGCTCACCACAATAAGCGCAGGGTCTACCTTGTGCTCTCCATGTAGCCTTGGTCTTGGCTCTGAGCTTATGCCATTCGGGGCTGCTGTAGAAGTTATCGTTCATGAGTGCTTCCTGTGACGCTCATGCAGGATTTTAGGCACTGCCAGGCTTTGTTCGTTTGGTTGGAACTTTGGCTTTGTGTGATTTTGTGGTCATGCTGCATTGTCCTCCAGTTCGATGAGCTTGTCCAAATAGTGCCTGGCTTTTTTGAGGTCGTTGATGCCGCCCTTGTCGCGCCAGCGGGAAACGTATTTCACGATGTTGCCTTCAAAGTAGCCGAGCTGGTTGGCCGCGATGAAGTCCCAAGGTTGGATTGGTTTTGCTTTGTAGTGGTCGCCGCCGACCTGGATTTCGTTTGCTTTGGTTATTGAGGAAATCGCCAGGCGCATGTCATCCACTGACTGCCGAAGCGTCTGATCTGCAAATGGTGCAATGGCATGTTCAAGTCTGTCGCACTGCTTAAAAAGTTGTTTGCTCATAAGTCCTCCATGTTCGTCTTGATGAAGTGGAAAAGGTCTGGTCGGTTGTTTTTCAAAAGCTGGCTGTCAGCGCCTCTGCTCGCCAGTTTTGACTTTTCCCTGTCCCAATACAACCAATAGTTGGCCTTGTTTTCAACCCTTTGCGTCGCGGCCACTTTGACGCTGATGTAACGATTTGATGGGTCTGTGTCTCTGGTGTAAACGATCCACTCTGAGCCGTACATTTCGCGCAACTGAAATTCCTCGGCCCATCCTTCGCCCATGTCGTGGTTGCCTCGATATGTTTTTGTCATTCGATTCTCCAGATTCTGATTCCGTCATTCTCTTTTTTTGAAGTGATCTTTTTGTTGTTTCTTGAGAAGTATTTTTGAGCTGCCCAAAAAGCCCTGTTTGAATCATACGAAGCGCCGGGGATATAAATGCTATCCCCAACTTGCAACTCATGAAAGTTGTATTCAGAGGTTCGAGTTCTTGCCTCTGGTGGTGGGATGTTCTTCTCAATGGCAAACATGATGTTCTTTCCTTTGCTTTGTTTCCAATGTCCCAAGTCTAACATACTTCTTTCATAGTTTCAAAAAGTCTGCATCATCAGGGATGGTTGGGACACGGACACCCCTACTATGTATTAGGGGGTTGTCCCGATTGTCCCACCCCCCACTGAATGCTTTTCCCGTGGGACAAATGTCCCAAAATTCCTGTCCTGTCCCGATTGTCCTAGGGAAAATTGGACAATGTGAATCATCATCGTTCTGACTTCCTGAGCAGCATGGAACTTGCTATCACGTTGTCTGAAACGATCCAGCCGTCAGCCTGTGCCTGAATAATCTGTGAGGTCAGCAGGTTATAAATCAAGCGCCCTTGTTTGCTTGCTTGAGAATATGTTTTTGCTGTTGCCTCAGATAATCCCTCGTTGCTCATGAGATATTCAATCAATGCGCTTCTGGATAAATAAGGGTTGCCATTATTTTCTTCAGCGCCAGATGCCCACCATGCGTTTGTGAATTTGCGAATGTCCTTTGCATTTTCAGATTCGCCTTTTTGTTTTTGCTCAGGCACATCGGTTTCGATCTGAAAAACTGCGCCTTTGATTGCATCGCCGTCCTCATCGAACCAGCCCAGATCGACTGACTGGAGCCTGCCAAAGAAGGACTGGGGTTCCTCGGTGTCTTTCATCTTGGTGCAAGCGACTTCGATCAGGCCGTCTTTCTTGGCGACCAAGATCTGAGAGTCCATCGAGGCTTTCCAGGCGCTGGAGCCTCTGGCGCGGTTCTTGGCTTCGATGGCGTTCCCAGTGTGGTGCACCAGCACCATGCCTGAGTTGAGTGCGCGGCCAACTATCTGAACTGCGTTGAGCATGTTGCGGGTGTCCTTGGCATCGTTCTCGTTGCCTGACATGTGGTTGTTCACGGTGTCGATGGTGATCTGCACTGCGTCCTCGGTGGTCAGCTCGCGCACGGCTTTGATGATCTGGGCCGATGCGGTGGGGCTGTCCATGTCGATCGCCTTGTTGGAGATCAGCAGGTTGTCCAGCTGGTCGATGTTGTGGGCCTTGCACCAAGAAGCAACGCGCTGGCGGATGCCGTAATTGCCCTCGCCTGCCATGTAGACCGAGATGCCTTTCTTGGTTCGGTGGCCGTGCCAGTCCAAGCCTGCGGCAATGTGGCAGGCAATGTCAAGGGCCAAGAAGGTTTTTCCGCCGCCTGACTCACCGTAGATCATGGTCACGCCAAGATCGGGCACCCAGTTCTTGACAACCCACTTGAGGGGTGCGGGTTGCCCAAGGTAAGAGGTGGCGCGGGTGAAGAAGTATTCTTGGGTTTCGGCTTGGGATGCGGCAAGGATGAAATCTGCGGATTCTGAGCCGATGCCGGTGGCTGCGGCCAAGTCTGTTTCTGGGTCGTACCTGGCCACGCTTTTGACGATCTGCGCCAGCTCGGACGATGGCAGTGGGATCTCGCAGCGTGTCTCGTTGGCGATTGACAGCGCGGCCATGATCTCGGCCTCTGTCATTCCGTAGCGCCGCATTGCGCCGCCTAGAGCTGTCAGGCCGTTGTTTCGGCTGCCTTGGATGAGTCCGCCGCCGGTGGTGGCTTGCTGGCGCTCCGCTGGCTTGCGCATGGCGGTGTATGCCTGCATCCAGCCCTGTGGGACTTTGAATGGGGCTACGCCATCAAATGGATCGCTGGAGGCTTCCCACTCATAGCTGCGGCCTTCTATGGTGCTGGGGAATGCCACAAAGTAGCGGCCATCGGCCAGCAGATCCACGCCTTCGGTGAGCTTGCAAGATCTGATCTCGGGGGTGTAGTCAGCGATGTGGTGAAAGCCACCGCCTGCTGTCATTTGCATCGCACCGTCTGGGACACGGCCATGGTTGTCTGTCCAGACTGACCATGAGTTGTCACCACCGTTGCGCGGGTCGATGTCAAAGACGATGATGCCGGAGCGTTCGCCTGCGGCAATGCCGATGTTGAAGTCTGGGTTTTGTGCCCACCAGCGGGTGATTTGTTCTGCGTCAGTTGTAGCGTCTTTCACGCCATGCTGAGTAGCTGGAACTTTGCCGTTCGGCACCACTGGGATGACATGCCAGCCCCATGAGGCATAAGTTAATGCTGCTTCAGCTTTGGTCGTCATTGTGATCTGCCTTCAGTTTTCCGCCTGTCTTCACCTCAAGTTCGTACTGTCGAGCCATAGGGGGCGTTTCACCCCATTGATAGATCACTTGGGGCCACACATTTAGCGCATCGGCCAGCTTTTTCAGACTGCCAAAATGGGCGATTGCTTCCTCGGTTTTCATATTTTTCTGCCTTTCTTGAAAATATTTGTTGACATCTTAACTTGAAAGCTGATATAGTGCAAGCACACCTCGAACTGATTCCCAGACGGAGGTGCAAAAAAAAGGAGAGCCACATGGCTATCAATTTGAAGTCAACAGGCAGCTTGTCTGCCAATGGAGTGAAGTTGCTGGTGTACGGCCAAGCCGGTGCAGGTAAGACCACCTTGGTCAAGACCTTGCCAAATGTGATCGTGCTGTCAGCTGAGGGTGGTTTGCTGTCCATTCAGGACGCTGATCTGCCCTACATTGAGATCGCTAGCATGGACGACTTGCGCGAGGCATTCACATGGTGCCGCGACAGCAAGGAGGCCGCTGGGTTTCAATCGGTCGCGCTGGACTCGATTAGCGAGGTGGCCGAGGTGGTGCTGTCGCATGAGATGAAGAAGTCCAAGGATGGCCGCGCTGCTTATGGCGAGATGAACAGCACCATGCAGGAGCTGATTCGCGCCTTCCGCGATCTGCCTGGCAAGCATGTCTTCATGTCGGCCAAGCTGGAGAAGTCCACCGATGAGATGGGCAAGATGCTCTACAACCCAGGCATGCCAGGCAAGAGCCTGACACAAGGCCTGCCTTACTTCTTTGATGAAGTGCTGGCGCTGCGTGTCGAGCGTGATGCTGAAGGTGTGACCCAGCGTGCTTTGATGTGCGACTCTGATGGCCTCTGGTTGGCCAAGGATCGCTCTGGCAAGCTGTCTGGCTGGGAAGCCCCAGACTTGGGCGCGATCATTTCCAAGATCGGGGGCAAAGCGTGACCGCCAAGGTATTGCCCAATGACATGAACGAGCTGGCCAGTATGTGGCTGGCTGCCAAGAAGCAGGAAGAAGATGCGACAGCAGATCGACGCGATATTGAAGACCACATCAAGAAGTTGGCAACCATTGCCGAAAACCTTGAAGGCACAGAGACCGTCGAGCCCGGTCAATACGAGATCAAAATCGTTGGCCGCATCGACCGAAAAGTCGATGGAGACAAAGTGCAAGAGCTTGCCGCTGAGTTCGGTCTGACCGATCACTTGGCCAAGTTGTTTCGCTGGAAGCCTGAACTGAACATGTCGGCCTGGAAAGCTGCCGACGCAACGATCACCGGGCCTTTGGCTGGTGCTATTACGGCCAAGCCTGGCCGCCCTTCTTTCAAAATCATCCCCAAGGAGTAATTCATCATGGCTTTTCTTTCTGAATCTTTCGACGTCAACGAACTGCCCCAAGGCAATGGCAACTTTGAGCCGCTGCCTGCTGGCTGGTACACCGCCACCATCTCTCAGGCTGAGCTGAAGGCAACCAAGGCAGGCAACGGCCAGTACATCAAACTGCGTTATGACATAACTGGCCCGACCCACCAAGGTCGCGTGGTGTTTGGCAACCTGAACATCAAGAATGCCAACCCCAAGGCAGAGGAGATTGGTCGCCAGCAGCTGGGTGACATCATGCGTGCCATTGGCTTGGCCAAGGTAACCGACACCGATCAGTTGATTGGTGGACAGATTGCCATCAAGCTGGAAGTCAAGCAGGACGAGCAGTATGGCGCTGGCAATGAGGTGAAGGGTTTTAAGTCTTTGTCAGGTAGTGCAGCTCCTGCTGCGGCCATGCCTGCTGCAAGCGCTCCTGCTGCCTCTGGCAAGGCTGCGCCACCGTGGGCTAAGAAGTAAGCAAAAAAATGCCCCGACTGGTTAAGGTCGGGGCAAATCTCAACCCACAAGGGAAGCAACATGAAAATACCTGAAAAGCATTCTACAAGTTTTTATGTGTACTTGCATCGTCGCGCAACGGATGGCCGTGTTTTTTACGTTGGGAAGGGCACTGGCAACAGGATTAACAGCAGAAAACGAAATGAGCATTGGAAGCGAGTGTCATCCAAACATGGGTACGCAGTTGAAATTGTGCAGGACGGAATGCAGGAATGGTGGGCGTTAGAACTTGAAAAAGAGTTAATAGCCCATCACGGTCGAGAAACTTTGTGCAATATGACTGACGGAGGCGAAGGTCTTGCTGGTTTTAAGTTTTCAGAAGAACACAAGAAAAAAATTGGTGATGCTCACAGGGGAAAGCCAAAACCTATTCATGTAATTGAAGCCGCAAGGATGGCAAACATTGGCCGCAAGTTATCTGATGAGCATCGAAAAAAACTTTCAAAGGCCAAGGCTGGAATTCCTCATTCAATGCAACACATTACAAATGCTGCCGATAGTCGCAGGGGAAAACCAGTCACAGAGCAAGGAAAAATAAATATTCGAAAAAGTAAATGCAAAACAGTTGTTTGTGTTGAGACTGGTCAATTATTTGATGGGACGCATCACGCTACGGAATGGGTAAAAACTTTTAACCCGAAGGCGTCACAAGCTGCCATCTGCAAAGTTTGTATCCAAAAGAAGCGAACAGCATACGGATACACATGGAATTATCAAAATGAAAATACCTGAACAAACGAATACAATTGAAAGCCTGATCTACGCCGCCTACGAAGCAGATCAGGAGCCGCCTAGGCCTCACATGGGCGCATCTCAACTCGGCCACCCTTGCGACCGTTGGCTGTGGCTTCAGTTTCGCCATGCCGTGATTGAGCGACACAATGGCCGTATGCTTTTGCTTTTTAAGCGTGGACACGAAGAAGAAGCAAAAGTGGTGCAGCACTTAAGAAAAATTGGAGCACATGTCCAAAATGTTGGCAGCAATCAAATTGGTTTTGATTTTGGATCGCACGTCAAAGGGTCTGCTGACGGTGTTGTGTCTGGGCTGCCACAAGCGCCAAAAACAAAAGCCATCTTGGAGTGTAAAACACATTCAGACAAATCTTTCAAGGAGCTTAAAACCAAGGGCGTTAAGGAGGCAAAGCCAATGCACTGGATTCAGTGTTGCGTGTATGGCTATGGCGCAAAAATAGACCGCGCTTTATATTTTGCAATCAACAAAAATACGGACGAAATTTACACCGAGTGGCTTCATTTAGATAAAGAAGTAGCCATCAAGGCCATCGAGCGTGGCCAGCGCATTGCTTTGACCGACCGCATGCCCGAGCCGTTGAGCGCCGACCCAAGCTGGTATCAGTGCAAGTTCTGTGATGCTCAAGAGTTTTGCCACCAGTCCAAGACAACCAAGCAAGTGAACTGCCGCACTTGTGCTTTGGCCACAGCGATGCCTGACTCGACTTGGCACTGCGCCAAGTGGGATGCTGTGATCCCGGTGGATGCCCAGCACCAAGGCTGCGAGAGCCATGTCCTGCACCCTGATCTGGTGCCTTGGCAGCGCAAGGACGGGCCAAACGAGTTCACGGCTGTGTATGAGATCAATGGCGTGAATCTGGCCAATGGCGATCCTGAACAGGAAGGTGTTTGGGGTAGCAAAGAGTTGTTGGCCAATGCCGAGGCCTGCGCCAGCGGTGATCCTCTGATTGCTGAGATGCGCAAGGACTTTGGTGGAAGGATTGTGGGATGAACAAATTTCCATACAAGTGGACTTTGGCACAAGCCAATTTCACAAAAGATAAAGGCAAGGTGTTCTCATGCTTTGCTTGTGGTGGTGGCTCAACAATGGGCTATAAATTGGCTGGCTTTGATGTACTTGGATGCAATGAAATTGATCCAAAAATGATTGAGGCTTACAAAGCTAACCACAACCCAAAATACGCTTATTTGGAGCCAATCCAAGAATTCAAATTGCGTGATGACTTGCCACATGAACTTTACGAATTAGACATTTTGGATGGTTCGCCACCTTGTTCAAGTTTTTCAATGGCTGGAAACCGTGGGGATGATTGGGGAAAAGAGAAAAAGTTTCGTGAAGGACAAGCCGAACAGGTTTTGGACACGCTTTTCTTTGACTTCATTGATTTGGCTAAAAAACTACAACCCAAGGTTGTAATTGCCGAAAACGTCAAAGGTCTATTGTTGGGTGAGGCTAGAGCTTACGTTTCACGCATTTATGAGGCATTTGATGAGGCCGGATACATTGTTCAGCATTGGTTGCTTGATGGTTCAACTATGGGTGTTCCACAACGTAGAGAGCGTGTTTTCTTTGTTGCTTTACGCAAAGACTTAGCAGAACCATTCTTGGAATCTATGGACATGTTCACGATGGTTCCAAAGTTAAGACTTGAATTCAATGAAAAACCCATTGTGTTTGGAGAAATTCAAGATTGCGAAGGACGCAACCTTAGCGAAAACATGACAACCATTTGGCACGCTAGACAAGATGGCGATAAGGCAATGCTTGAGGCTTGCGAGAGGCTTACAGGTAAAACCAAATATTTTAGTCAGAGCTATCTCTACAAAGACAAAGTGGCCACAACGCTCACATCGCATGAAGATAGTCTTGTTTTGTTTGATGCACCAAAGTTCACAAGCAAACAAGAGGCTTGCAGCATTGGAAGTTATCCACAGGACTATGACTTTTGCAAACAAAAACCACATTACATGATTGGAATGAGTGTTCCACCAGTTATGACAGCTCAGATCGCATTGAAAGTTCATGAGCAATGGCTTTCAAAAATTTATGAAATGCGTCAGGAATGTGGTGAAAAGGTTGGTGAATGATGCTCCGTGACTACCAACAGCGCACCATCGACGAGCTGTATCGATGGTTTGAGGCTGGCAATGCTGGCAATCCATGCTTGGTGCTTCCGACCGGCTCAGGCAAGTCGCACATCGTGGCTGCGCTGTGCAAGGATGCCTTGCAGAACTGGCCAGAGACTCGGGTGCTAATGCTGACCCATGTCAAGGAGCTGATCGAGCAGAATGCCGAGAAGATGCGCCAGCATTGGCCTGGTGCACCTCTTGGCATCTACAGTGCGGGCGTTGGTCGGCGTGAGCTGGGAGAGCCGATCACCTTCGCTGGCATCCAGTCTGTGCGCACCAAGGCCGGTGCGCTTGGCCACATCGATCTGGTGATCATTGACGAGTGCCACTTGGTAAACCACAAGGACGAGGGCGGCTACCGCAAGTTGCTTGGCGAGTTGAAGGCCATCAATCCGCACCTGCGCGTGATTGGCCTTACCGCCACGCCTTACCGCTTGGGGCATGGCCTGATCACCGACAAGCCTGCGCTCTTTGACGATCTACTGGAGCCGGTCAGCATCGAGGAGCTGGTGTTCAAGGGTTATCTGGCCACGCTGCGCTCCAAGATCACCAAGGCCAAGCTGGATGTGTCTGGCGTGAAGAAGCGAGGTGGCGAGTTCATTGAGTCCGAGTTGCAGGCCGCTGTGGATACAGACGACAAGAATCAGGCCGTGGTGCATGAGGTCATGGCCTTGGCCGGTGAGCGCAAGGCGTGGCTGTTTTTCTGTGCTGGCGTGAAACATGCCGAGCACGTGGCCGAAGCCCTGCGCCAGCAGGGAGTGCTGGCTGAGTGCGTGACCGGGGACACGCCGAAGAATGAGCGCGAGCGCATCCTTACCGACTTCAAGGCTGGGCGCTTACGTGCGCTGACGAACGCCAATGTCCTGACGACTGGTTTCGACTATCCCGACATTGACCTGGTGGCCATGCTGCGCCCGACGATGAGCGCCAGTCTTTATGTGCAGATGGCTGGCCGTGGCATGAGGGTCAAGAGCCACACCGACCATTGTCTGGTGCTCGACTTTGCCGGTGTGGTCGAGTCGCATGGCCCGATCACCAATGTGCAGCCGCCCAAGAAGGGTGGCGATGGCAATGGCGAGGCACCAGTCAAAGTCTGCGACCACTGCGGTGAGCTTGTGCACATCTCGGTGATGGTTTGCCCTTCATGTGGTGAGCAGTTTCCTGAGCCAGTCAAGAAGTCGATGGTGTTGCGAGACGACGACATCATGGGTCTGGATGGCCAAGAGCTGGAGGTGAGCAGCTGGGCCTGGCGTGAACACATTAGCAAAGCGTCAGGTAAGCAGATGCTGGCGGTGACGTATTACGGAAGCCTGAGTGATGCGCCGATCACTGAATACTTGCCGATCATGCACGAAGGCTATGCTGGACAGAAGGCGATGGGCCTGCTGCTGAGTATTGCGAACAGCGCCAGCATTGTGCCTGGTGGATTGAATGTGCAGACGATGGTGGAGATGGTGCAGAACATGAACAACGCCACGCCGCCGAAGCTGATCGAATACCGCAAGGATGGAAAATTTTACAGAGTGATGAAACGGAGCTGGGAATGAGACACGCCGAACCTGATTTTTTAGTGCAGTGGCGCGAGTGGGATCGTGCTGGGCCGCCACGCTGCTGCCACACCTGTGAGCATTACGGCAACGATGGCATGTGTGTGGAGTTCTTCATGAAGCCGCCCAAAGAGTTTGCCGAGGCCGTGGGCGAGTGCCCGAAGTGGGAGCGCGAATGCCCTCTATGACTGACGTTCCGAGCGAACATTTTGAACAACGCGAGTTTGTTAAATGGTTTCGCCAGACCTACAAAGGTGTGCGCATTTTTGCCATAGCGAATGGCGGTGCCAGAAGTATCACCACGGCCGCCAGGTTGAAAGCCGAGGGCGTTTCCTCTGGCGTGCCTGATCTGTGCATTCCTGCCTGGAAGCTGTGGATCGAGATGAAGCGCACAAAGGGCGGGAGCGTCAGTCCAGAGCAAAAGGACTGGATCAAATACCTTGAAGATGTGGGTTATTGTGCTAAAGTGTGCAAAGGTGCTGAGGATGCAAAGAAGCAGATTCAGGCCTTTTTTAACGAAGGAAATTTATGAACGAGAAGATCAAAGACCGTTACATGACGATGCGGCTGCCCGCCGATGTGGAGCGTGAGTTGCGCAAGATGGCCGCGGCGAACACGCGCACGCTGGCGGCGCAAATCCTGCATTACGTGAAGCAGGGGCTGGAAAATGAAAAAAAATAGTGTCATACCTCTAAATAAGTGTGAGACTGTGGGATTTTGTGGTGTATAATTGAGCCATCAACAACCAACCAGCAAGGAGCTGACCGTGATCATGACTTTCAACATCAACAACAACACCTTTGTGATCGCCTTGGCTGTCGCCCTGGTTGCCATCAAGTACGGCGCGATTGCAGCCTACATGCTCCACACTTATGGCGCTCTGTCTGCCTTCTAATTTTTAACCACCTCAAAGGACAACATCATGAAAAAAGCGCTTCTTTCCATCGCAATCGCAATCATGGGCGTGACTTCGGTACAAGCCTCAGTTACTTGTGAGCCGGTGGCTGAAATGGCTAAAGATGTCATGAGAGCTCGCCAATCAGGTGTTGCATTGTCAGACATGAAAAAAATTGCAGAAGATATGGGCCCATCTTCAATTGGTCGGATGGTGCAAGCAATGGTCGCTCAGGCGTATAACGAGCCACGCGACAAAACAGAAAAAGCAAAACAAAAAACAATCACCGCATTCTCACAGGCGCACATGCTTTTATGTGTTGCTGGAACAAAATAAATCATTACAACAAAAGGAAAACATCATGAACTTCATCAACGCAACAAAAAACGCCGTTTCCAAGTTGAGCACTTTTACCAAAGTGGCTTTGATCAGCGTTGCACTGATTGCCGCCTCTTTGGCATCTCAGGGCGATTTCACACCAACCCCTCCGACAGCAGCCGAAGTTGCAGCCGCGACAAAAGATCGCGCTGATATGCACAAGGCTTACATGGCCCGCGACTTTATCAAGGCTTCATTGCGTAACCCCGACTCCTTGAAGGTTACAAAAGGCATCGTTACTGAGGATGGCGTTGTTTGCCTTGAGTACCGCGCTCAGAACGGCTTTGGCGGCATGAATGCTGAATTTGCTGTCATGGATGCCAAGTTTGTCATGCACCAGACGGATGCCGCATGGAACAAACTGTGCGCAGGCAAGTCGGGCAGCAAGTATTTCTGAATAGATAAAGGACAAAGCAATGAAACATCACCACCTTCACCAACACTACCAGGTCAGAGCTGCCAAGCTAAGTTTCAGAGCGCAGGCTGCACTCGACTTTTTATGTAATCTCGCGGTTGCCCTTGTGATCGGCGTCGGCATGGCCGCATTGCTGGTCGCATGGTGGTCGTCATGAACGACCGCTACATCACCGAGCTGGACGAGTTAGAGGCGCAATTGCAGCACGCTTTAGACAAGGCGCGAAGCACATCACTGCCAGCGCACGCTGTGCGCAATTGCCCATCTGATTTGCAAGCATCGGACGAAGCCTGGCGCAAGGTCCAGAGTCTGAAATATCGCATTAAGTGCTTGAAGGATGACGCAAATGATTAACGACGCAATGAGAGGCGGCTTGCCCGCTTTAAAAACCGACACAGCCTTGGACGAGTTAGAGGCGCAATTGCGCGATGTGTTTGCCGTGCAGTCCATGCAGGCTGAGCTGCGCCTGACGAACGGGATCCCGTCGGATCTAGAGGGGCGCCAGGAAGTGGCCAGGTTTGCTTACTTAATGGCCGACGCGATGTTGGCGGAAAGGAAAAAATGACTAAATTTGCACAATGGCTCAAAAGCCTTTACACCACGCCAAGCCCTGAAGTGATGGCGATGCGCGAACTCGACTCGGCCAAGCGAGGGCTGCTGGAAGCTCAATCTGGGCGCGAATATGCACATTCTCTCACCCTGTACCATGAAGCGCGAATCAAGCGTTTGACCGCTTTTTTGCGCAAATCGACGGAGGTGGACGCATGAGAACAACCATTGAAATGGCCCGCGAAGCTGCGGGTGACGACTGGGGATTGTTTCAGGAGTACATGCCTGAGATACACAGGCTAGTAGAGCTTGTCCGTGCTGACGAGCGTGAGGCGTGTGCAAAGGTGTGTGAATCACACGGGCCAACATTGGCTAACGGCGCAATGCTTGCTGAAGCCATCCGAAACAGGAGCAACACATGACACCAAACACAATTCAATTTTACTCAGACAGCCACACCGAAGTCCTGCGCTTATCCAAAGAAGGCATATGGGCCAACCCTGACATCCCTGCTGACGAGGCTGCAAAGCTGGTGCTGGAGGCTATTGACCACAACATCAAGGTGCTGGTGGAGAAGGCCGTGTCAAAAGAGCGTGAGGCGTGTGCAAAGGTGTGTGATGACCTGCCAGCACCAGACAGTTGCAGCGGATCAGAGGGTAGTCTTTGGGATGTTGCAACGCTTGAGTGTGGAGATGCCATCCGAGCAAGATCAAAGGATGAAAAATGATTACACAAGCAGAATTGAAAAACTTGTTTGACTACTTTGATGGTCAACTTATTGCCAAGACAGACAACAACAAAAGAAAAGCTGGAGATGCGCTTAGATCAATAACTGGTAAGGGTTATTTAAGTGGGCGCGTTAATGGGCGCTCATACAGAGTTCACCGCTTGGTGTTCTTGTATTTTCATGGCTTTATGCCACCTCAAGTCGATCACATTGATGGCAACCGATTGAACAACCGAATTGAAAACTTAAGAGAAGCAACTTTTAAACAGAACAACCAAAACAGAAAACCAACAGGGTCAAGTGGGGTCAAAGGTGTTGTATGGCACAAGCAGTCAAAAAAGTGGGTTGCATCCATTTGCGTAAACAGAAAAAGCGTTCACCTTGGGTCATTTGAAAACATTAAAGATGCGGCACTGGCTGCTACTGAGGCGCGGGAAAAGCTGCATGGAGATTTTGCATGGAGCAACACATGACCAAACAAATGACACCGTGGTTTCCATCAAGCATTAAGCCTGTTCGTGCGGGTGTGTATGAGGTCTACACGCCAAATTCTCTTGCAAACAGGTACGCATACTTTGACAAGGATGGCTGGCGTCTTTGTGCTGCAAGCGTAGAAGATGCAAGGAGGGAGTTAAATTGGGATGGCATTTATTGTGAATCAAGCATGAACCTTCCTCGCTCAAAGTGGCGCGGGTTTACTAAGGAACAGAAATGACCTGCAAACACCGATGGACCCCAGTCGATGGCCAACCGATTTACAAGTGCGCCCGATGTGGCGCGTTTATGAGGATCGTTAAGTGACCCCATTGAACAGCGGCACACTGATAGCCAAGGCATGGGAGGCGCTGCACGAGTTCGGCAAGATCACCGCGCAAGAGTTTGCAGATTACGCCGACATCGGAAGGTACGACGCCCATGCAGCCCTTGCCAAGATGAACAAGCGCACCAAGGATGGCGTCAAGCGCATCTACATCGCCAACTGGACTTACGGCCACGATGATGCAAGGCGCTACCCTCGGCCCGTTTTTATGATCGGTGACCAGCCGGACAAGCCCAAGCCCAAGCCTGACGTGCGCGAGAACCGCAGACGCAGCGAGGCGCAACGCAACAAAATCCTTCGCATGAACAGTGTGTTCAACATGGCGATGACACGCGACAAAATCAGAGAACTAAGAAAAGCCTTATGAATTGCAACTGCCACCCCAACTCACCATTCCATTGGAAGAAAAACCCTCGCCCCAGCGTCTTTGTCAAAGACCCTGCGTTCAGGCCCAAGGGCCAGGCCGTTGACGCTGCACTGACCAAAGAGGAGAACTTGATCGCCTACAAGCAGTTTAGCGTCCACAGCCGGGCGCACCCAATGGTCAAGCCATCGCTGAACAGGCACGAATTATGAAGTGCCCAGTATGCAGTGCCTGGACTTCGGTCAAAGAAACCCGGACACGCAAGACAGACGGCGTGGTGAAGCGCAGATACGAATGCGCCAACCTCCACCGATTCACGACAGAGGAGCGGGTTCGGCAGACTTTTGAAGTTGCCGCGACCAACTCAGCTGCTCAACCTTTTATGGCTTTCCCCAAGGCAGCCCAGATTGCTGGGTAGGGTTAGCCTGCGCGTCGATTTGGCTTTGCAGGCTGGCCTCGACAGTCGCCTCGCCTAAACTTTCCTTAACCCAACCAACAACGATTTCCTCCGTTAATTGGTCGAAGGGGACAAATGTTTCACCGGGCTGCTCTTGGTAGGTGATTGTGCCGTAGGTTGATGCGCTGTGTGTGCCATCGGTGGCAGACACTCTGTAGTGCACTGTGACGACAAAGCCAGCAGAGGTCAGGCGGTCGGTGTTGGTGATTGTCCAGTTTGTCATGATGAGTCCTTAGTTAAGATTTGGCGTAAGCGCCGTGATACAAAGAGCGTGCTTCAGTTGCAACAAGTCCAGCCAACTCCAAGTCCTTGCAGTATTGCTGAACAACAGTCTTACCGTTCTTCATTACACGCACAACCCATGCTTTGCTGGCCTTATGCCAAGACACACCGGGATATCCTGAAGTGTTGCTTGCCAAAGCGTTGCGGTTGCACTGATTTTCGCTGCGTGTAGCTGGTCGCAGATTCTCAATGCGGTTATCAGCACGGTCGCCATTGATGTGGTCAACCTCTGGAGGCAGATAACCGTAGTGCAGCATAAAGATCAAGCGATGAGCCTTTTGAACCTTGCCGCGCCATGTGATGTGCCGATAGCCTGTCTGGTGGATTGAGCCAGCAGGTTTGTCCATCATGTGCTGTTTGTTTGGATGGCTCACGCCTTTCCAATACAAGTACCCATCACGATAGTCAAAGCAGTCTGCAACGTCTTGTTGGTTCATGGGTGTGCTGCCTTATATGCGTCAAACTCTCTTTTAAGCTCTTGGATTGAGGCGATCAGCAATGGAATTAAATCAACGTAACGTAAAACAAGTGTGCCTTGCTCATTTTCGCTTACATCAACTGCTTCTGGCAAAACTTTTTGAACATCTTGAGCAATCAAGAAGGAACGGCTAACAGATTCTTCATCAGTTAAATATCGCCCCGTCCCGGCTCTAAGTGTGCAAACCTTTTCAACAGCATTTTCAAAAGGTTTAATTTGTGTTTTGTTTCTTTCATCTGAGAAAGAACTCCATGATGTAGCGCCAGCAGTAAGTTGAACCCCAGCACCAGACGTGTCGTCAACAACATAGAAAGGCGTGCTAGACCCTAGCGTGCCAAATCCCCACTTACGAGTCCCCGCCGTGTTATTGCACGCAAATCTCGCGCTGTTTGTTGTGCTCGTAGTCCCCACCAAAAAGTCACCTGCCGCAGTCAGTGTTGCGGCCTGAGTAAAGCTAATAGCGTCACCTGCTGTGCCGGAGGGGGCGGTGAACCACTGGAATGACCCATCACCCTCGCCCATGCGGAATTCGTTGGCGTTGATGCTGCTATTGATGTAGCGCATCGTACCTGCTGAGTCGCGATAAGCGTTTAGGCTAAGTCGCTGCTGAACTGTGTTAATTGTGTAAAGAGCGCCAGCGCCATTTTGAAACGCACGAACTCCAGAAGCCCAAGCACTCGGAGTAACCCCCAAGCCGAGGTTGCCCGCTGTATCAATCCTGACTTGCTCACTGCCTCCTGTGTAGAAGGTCATGGGCAGGTATGTGCCTGTGCCTACAATCCCGGAAGTAAATCTTGCGTCCGTAGTCCCTTCAACACTTAGCGTGTTAAACGATGAGTTTGCTATGTTGCTGTTGTTGTATGCTCGTAAATTGGATACTGTACCAGTCCCATTGGGTATAGCGGCAACAGATGTGTTGCCGTTAACCGTACTTGTTTGAAACGCTACCCGACTTGCAATAGTCGCATTGTCAAAATCGCCAATGATGCGGTTGCCAGTGCCTGTGAAGTTCAGGTTGCCAGCGGAAGTAACAGAACCAGTAGTGGCAAAGTTCGTCCCATCAAACGTCAGCGCACTCCCCGTGGTCAGGACTTTGGTGCCGTTGAGGTAGGCCACGCCGTTGGCGGTGCCAGCGTTCAGCGTCAAGTTGCCACTTAGTGTGTCACCCGTCTTTTTAACGTATGCGGCCAAGTCAGCATTAGCAGCGACTACATCCCACTTCTGAGCGCCGCCGATATAGATCAACATGTCACCCGAATTAACCGTGCCCGTGACGCCAGGGCCAAACGCGGCATTGGCCACGCCTGTGACGCTGGCAATGTAGGCATCACCGGCCGTTGGGGCTGGCACTGTGGGCGGCGCGGCTGTTGGGTCTTGAGCGCCTTTGATTTTCATCACGCCGGGGATGTTGATCAGCGAGGTGTCAATCACACCGTTGGCATCGGTACGCACCAGCTGGTCATTTTTACCAACGCCCCCGGTGGTGGTGCCTGTCGCGTCAATCGCCGCTTTGATCTGGTCAACGCTGGCCGCTTGCTTACCCGTGCCTGTGCCCAGCAAAGTAAGCTGCCCCGTCATTGTTGAACCGCTCAATTTCACATAGGCGCCCTCGGCCCTTGTTGTCTCGGCTGTAATCTGATCAACAGTTGCCGCTTGCTTGCCTGTGCCTGCGCCTGGTAGCGTGAGCTGACCAGTCATTGTTGCGCCGCTTAACTTCGCGTAAGCGCCATCAGCCCGCGCAGTCTCGGCGTTTAGCGCAGTGGTTAGCGCCGCAGTGCTGACCCCATCAGACTTGAGTAAATAATTATTCAAGATGGCGGTTAGCGCGGCCTGATCCATGCCGTCGATGTAGGGCAGCTGCGAAAAACGCCGCGTGCCGTCGCCCGCTTTAACCCGGGGTTTCGCGCCCGGTGCACTAGGCAATTCCACGGCAATCTCGCCCTCGGCGATAACAATGTCGGAAACAGCCCACTCGGCTGCTGTGCCACAAATGTGGCGGTAACGGGCGTAGGTATCGGCCATGGTTCAAACTCCTTAATGAATGGATGGGTCTTCGGGACTTCCCGCTGAAATGATGTCGGTAGATGGGAAGGATGGCTTTTTGGCAATGATCCAATCGGGCGACGGGTTGCCCGCGTGCCTTGCAATGATCCAATACCCTTGTGGTGGCGGCTTGACGGTGAAGCGGTATTTCAACCACTCGACCGTTGCGGAGACTTCCCAAAAGCACTTGGAAACATCCTTGGCATCGTACTGGATCAGGTTGCAAGACAAGTCGCCAATGAGCCGAACCTCATGCGGCACATGCGACTGCCGCTTCTGCCCAGCAAGCTCCGACGGTAGGCCCAGCTCGAACCAGTTGTAGCCGTGAACGTCGAGCCACGGGATAACGTCACCCAACTGCGCCTGGTTAAGCACCCACCGCAGCTGCATGGTGTGCGGCATGGTCTTAAACCGCCTGCGCTGACGGGTAAGACCGCCCTCGAACTCGGTGCGAACCAACCCCGCGCTGATGTCCATCGTGAACGGGGACACCTGGGGGCATGGGAATGTGTTTGGAAATGCTGCCATTTTGTGACTCCATTAAGCATAACCAACGTCTGGCGGTATATAGCCGGGCTCACCTGGGAGTGGTGGAATTGCCCCAGACGTTGATTTCCATTCGGCCCATATTGCAAAACGCCCGCCAACGGGGGACTCAGCGCCCTTGTGATAAATCGTACCGTCGGGGGCGGTAACGGTTGTTGGGCCGACAGGCCCAAGGTTTTGCTGCGCGTTACCAAAGTACACGTAGATCGAACCTCCGTGCTCCAGCCACATAAATTGCCCCTCTACGAACACTTCGCCAGTTTTCGGCACCCGCTGAAAAATTCCCAGGGCAATACCACCGGCCCGTCGGGTGCTAGGCGGCGCAGGGGGTGCTTCCATTGCGGGGATGTCTGGCAAGACTGCTGGCGGCACGTACACTGGCGGGGGGCCATCGGGCGCTGTGTCGTATGCCTGCCAGGGCAGCGCCCCGTTGTAGACGGACGGGTCGTAGGCAACGGCCTCAATCAGCACCGTTGTGCCCTGTGGCGTCATGGATGACACAATCCAGTCGGTGACGGCAGTTGTAGATGTGCCAAAAGAAAACGGAGTCGGGTCAACATCACCGCCAAGGCCTGCAAGCTGGTAGCTTGCCCCCAAGATCATGGTCGAGTCGTCTGCGCCCTTTGTGACGGTTGTGGTGTGCACATCGCCAAAAATATCGCGCACCACAATCATGTGGCCAGAGCCTGCCCAGTCTAGCGGAGCTTCTACAATTGCCGTCTTTGTGGCAGCGTCAAAGTCCACAAAATAACCAGACTGACCCCACGATGGCATGTCGTGAGACACGGCAATCCGGTCACCATGCAGCACGGTCAAGCCATCCAATTCAGTCTCA